>Ga0182027_10004799_pt1 | contig 20762 bp, 19 predicted proteins | sample 712E1DmetaG_FD_121300 | JGI IMG/M metagenome (GOLD analysis project Ga0182027, IMG submission 121300) | Permafrost microbial communities from Stordalen Mire, Sweden - 712E1D metaG (Illumina Assembly) | ecosystem: Environmental > Terrestrial > Soil > Wetlands > Permafrost | place: Sweden...
ATCCTTAAGCGTCGTTTACAATACGCTTCAAAACGGTCTTGCGGCGGCCCAGAGGGTGTTCACGCTTATTGATACGAAGCCCGAAGCTATTGGAAAATTCCAGCCTGAAAAGGCTCCAAAATTCGAGGACGAAATACGGTTTTCCCATGTACGTTTTACGTATCCCGAATGCAGCGAGGAAGTCATAAAAGATGTTTCTTTTTCGGTTAAAAAAAAGCAAATCGTTGCGCTTGTGGGGTCAAGCGGCAGCGGCAAGAGCACGATACTTGACCTGGTCCCCCGCTTTTATGAAATATCATCCGGCTCAATTACCATAGATGGGCGGAATATAATGGATTGCGATCTTGTCGGGTTGCGCCATTTGTTTGGAATTGTGGCACAGGAGACGGTTCTTTTTAACGATACGGTTTACAATAATATTGCTTATGGCATGATGGATGCAAGCGAATCAAAAGTGATCGAGGCCGCCAGGGCCGCCAATGCGTGGGAATTCATCGAGCGATTGCCGCTGGGCCTGAAAACGATAATCGGGGAGCGGGGCGTCATGCTGTCGGGCGGCCAGCGGCAAAGGTTGTCTATCGCGCGCGCGATCCTTAAAAACCCGGCGATTTTAATACTCGACGAGGCGACCTCCGCGCTGGACACGGAATCCGAGCGATTGGTCCAGAGCGCTATCAACACGCTCATGGAAAACCGGACGGCGCTCGTCGTGGCCCACAGGCTTTCCACGATAGCGCATTCGGACCTTATTTTGGTCCTGGAAAATGGACAAATTACCGAACAGGGAACTCATGCCGGGCTGCTCCGGCGCAATGGCCGGTATAAATATTTTTATGATATTCAATTCGCGTCGAAGGCCGTGGAACAAAACTAGCGGCTCCCCATTTTCTTCCGCAGAAATCACGTATGTCCAAAATGTTGCGGGCACATTGCTTAAAGAAAAAACTGGCGTTTTCACATGTCATGGAAGTTGGAGTTTATTATCCGGAAACTTCGAACATCCTCGGTTTTATTAATGATGGCGTCTGGGCGTCGCTGGTTGAGCCGGACCCCTTGTGCGTGGAAAAGATCCGAAAATATTTTCTCGATAAAGAAAACGTTGAGGTCATTCCTTTCGCGGTTTGGGAAAAAGAAGAAGACATAGAAATGTTTCGGGCCAATGCATCGACATTTATCGGGAGCATCGCCGGAAGCCCCGCCGTTGTCAACGATGGTTATGCGTATAATGAAAAAGACCGCTTTGTCGCGCACGGCAAACCGTTTGACCGCATCGATGACGGGACAATCGACCTTCTGTCCGTTGATATCGAGGGTGCGGAATGGCTCGTCGTTAAAAACATGACAAGCAGACCCACAGTAATCGCCCTGGAAATGCAAGCCGGGACCTATGTAAATCCGAAGGCAGGTCAAATAAGAAACTGGATGAAAGATAACGGATATTCGTCATGGTTTCTGGATGATACCGATTGCGTGTATATTAAAAAAGGCGCGGCGTCGTTCTCGCTGCTTGAGCGGGTAGCCTTGTCGGCAAAAAACTTCCTTACCGCTTTCAACCATGTTCTGCAGCGGATTAAACGACGATTTCGTAAAGGGCGTAATACAAAATGAACTTTGTTGGCAAAAACATATAATATGCCGATTTCAATTGGCCTCGATATGTCCCCTTATGCGGAAATCCCGTCGGCGGCATTCCGTCGTTTATTACTCAGGTGGTTGAACATATCCTTCGGCTTGATCAGGAAGATCGCTTTTTCCAATGCTACAAATTCTCGCGTATTAAGCATAAAACTTCTTTATTTCCCGTTTCACCCAATTTCAAACGCGTATGGTACGGCAAGCATTTTGTCTTTCCCCTTCGCAACCTTGATGCGTTTCATGGCATGGCGGAATGGCTCCCGCGGTCTTTAAAAATACCCAAAATCATCACCATTCACGACATGCGCGGGATTCGAAATGAGAAGGACATGGATGCGAATTGCATCGACCAATACCAAGCATTAAAGGACAATTCGGTGGCTATCGCGACTGATTCGCATTATATCAAATCCCAAATTCTTGAGCGCCTGCTTGACATTGAACCTTCAAGAATAACCGTGATTCATCTTGCCTGCAGCCGGCATTTCAGGGTAATCGAAACGTGCGAAAAGAAAGACCAGATCTTATATGTTGGGGTAATCACTTCCAATAAAAACCTTCTGCGGGCGGTAATGGCCTTTGACGTTATTCGCAATCAATATAAGGAAACACGATTTATCGTGTGTGGCCGTGTTGGAGAAGAAAAATACTTTCAGGAAATCATGCGGTATATTAACGGCAAACCAGGCCTTTCAGAACGGATACAATGGCTGCATGCGGTGGACAATGATGCATTGGTTACGTTGTATAACGAAAGCCGTCTCTGCATTCTTCCTTCCGTGTATGAAGGCTTTGGCCTTCCGGTTCTTGAGGCCCAGGCCTGCGGGTGCCCTATGCTTTGTTCATCGATAGGGGTATTGTCGGAAATCGGCGCGCAGGGCGCGCTTTATTGTGACCCCGAAGATATCGAATCCATTGCCGAGGCAATAAAAAGGCTTTTGGGATGCGGGACCTTGCAAAAGGAATTGATTCAAAAAGGACTCAAGAACATAGAAAGATTTTCATGGGAAAAAACCGCACGGGAGTACGTGGAGATTTACCGTCGCGTTTCCGGAAAATAGCTCCCTATGATTGAATGATCGCCGGAATCTGATATCCGCTCATTCCGTTCAAGAGGATTAAAATGAAGTTTGCTTTAAAGTCAATTCCTCCGCAAACGCTTTTATACTGCTTTGTGGCTTTTTATTTTTTTCTCAATATTTTTCAGGCCGGTTTTACCGGGCTTACGAGCGACGAAGGATATTATTGGTATCTTTCAACGCATCTTGACTGGGGGTATTACGATCATCCGCCGCTTTTAGCGCTTCTCATCAATCTCGGACGACGCCTGTTCTCCGGCGAATTGGGAGTGCGTTTTTTTAGCGTTCTCATTATGAGCGCGGGGCTTATTTTCCTGGCCGAGGTCATCGGTGAAAAGGAAAAACAAAAGTCTTCCCTTTACTTCATGATTATTTCGATGCCTCTTTTGAACTATATTACGTTCATTGCTTTTCCCGATTCACCGCTTGTCGCCCTTTCAATCATCTACCTTTATTTTTATAAAAAGTTCCTGGAAAAACACAGCACAAAAGCATCTTTTTTTATGGGATTGGCATTGTCGGCAATGCTGTATTCCAAATATCACGCGGTTCTTATTCCCCTGTTTATCATTATGTCCAATCCAAAGCTGCTTTTGGATAAAAAATATTATTGTTCGCTCGGGATCGCTTTGGCCCTCTTTATGCCGCATCTTTACTGGCAATACAAGCATGATTTTGTTTCTTTCAAATATCACTTGATCGGTCGCTCTCATGGTTTTGCGCTTAATAATCTTACCGATTTTTTGAGCGTGCAGGTTCTTGTTCTTTGTCCCGCCCTGATATTCGTACCGTTTGTCTATAAGACCAAAAACCCATTCGAGCGATCGCTGAAATTCGTCGTACTCGGCACCTTGACGTTTTTCCTGTGCGCGACATTAAAGGGATACGTGCATTTTCATTGGACGTCGATTGTGATTTTTCCGCTTATTATTCTCGGCTACGCCTATTATTCGAACCAAAGGAAAAAAATGTTTTTTATCCTGACGATTCCAATGCTTCTTTTTGTTGTTTTTTTTAGGACGTATTTAGTGGTCAAAATCCTGCCGATGAATACTTTTAACAGGGTGGATTATTTTCATGGGAGAACACTATGGGCCGATGATATAAAGAAAATTGCCGGAACGAGGCCCGTCGTGTTTGAAAACGCGTTGCGCGAAGCGCCTTTGTATTCGTTTTATTCGGGCATGCCCAGCGTCGCTCTTTATCCCGGGGGCGACAAAAAATCCCAATACGAGATTTGGGGAGTTGAAGATAAATTGCAGGGCAAAGACGTCGTTGTTTCCAGGGACATCGAATTCAAAGGAAGTTCAAAAATTTCCACGAGGATGGGGAAGGAATTTAATTACATTCCGCTATGGAATTTCAGGTCGTATCAAAATATCAAAATATCGCTGAAAACAGCGGCCTTGCCGTTGAAACCGACGGACCACTTTCAATTGGAAATCATCAACCATCGGGATTGTCCGTTGACGTTCAACAATAACAGTCTGGGACAAAAAATAAAATTGATCGGCTATGTTTCTTCCGGAAACGGCGCCAAAGACACGTTTTTTATCGTTAGGGAATTTTCATCGCGCGACACCGTTGCGCTTCACGCAACGCTCCGTATTGAAGGGGAAATTCCCCTCCGATTCCGGGACCGGCAAGCCCGGTATTCGTTTGGTTTTGACGACGGCATTTTTAGCCCGTCCGTAAATTCAATCAAATATGCATTAGGGGGTTGAATGAGGCGTGAACTATGGCGGAAATCCATGGGTTCATAAATACTGGGAAATGCCGTTTGTGCAGTACTTATAATCATATTCATGGAGACCTTTTTTATAATACCAATCGGTAACCTCGGCTGAAGGCTCCGGTCTGGGGTGATACTGATGATATTGCACGGCGATTCCTTTGAGGGATTTTAATCGATACCCATAATTCCTTAGACGCAGAAACAAATCGCCGTCTTCTCCCCAGCGACCGGTCATTTCTTCATTAAATCCGTTTACACGGAACAGATAGTCTTTATATACCGAGAAATTTGATCCTAAAATATCCGGAAGTTTGTGATACCCCAAAATACGACGGAGCGCCATGGAATTTATTCTGAAACTCCGATTGAAGTTCTTAGTGTCTTTTGTCAATGAGCTCCATAAAAGAGGCACTATGCGAATGTTGTTGCCGCCATTGTTGAGTTTCCACGTAATTCTTGGACCCAAATAAACCCGCCTGCCCGATAAAAAAAAGCCTTCCTGTTTTGATCGGAAATGGTCCAGGAGAAAATGCTTTTCAAGAATGCAATCGGAATCAATGAAAACTATATAATCACTGTGCGTCCGCATAATCGCTTTGTTAAGTATTTTGGGCTTGCCGAACCCGTCATGGCGTTGAGAAATAAGGTGCATTTGAAGTTCGGAATGTTTTTTAATAACATCCAAGGTGTTGTCCGTTGACCCGTCATCGGCGATAATGATTTCAAATTCCTTGAATGTTTGTTTCGCAATTGAGTCCAAGGTTCGATCCAGAAAAATCGCATTATTGTAATGAGCCAGGATAAGCGATAATTTGATTTTATTTGAATCTGATTCCACGCGGGTCCCCTAGTGATTGCGCCGTGAATACATGCATGATTTGTTTAATCAGTTGTTTCAATTAAAGGTGAAGCCGCTTAATTTCATATGGTCCGCCCCAGCATTTCCATAACCTGTTGGGGTGAAATCGCTTTGATGCATTCACAGGCAACGACGGAAGAACATTTGTTACATTTTTTATTAACGACCAAATACGACGCGTTAATGCCGAGCGGCCCCCAGCGAAAGGCCGAAATGGACCTTTTCGGCGCATATAACCCGATCGCTTTTTTCCCGAGCGCTGCGGCAATGTGCAGCGGTCCGGTGCTTACCGCGACCAGGGCATCGGCTTTATTTATGATGGCGATGAGCTGTCCCAGCGAGCAGGCGCCCACAAGGTCGATTATTCTTCCGGCATGGCGATCAAGAAAAGGCGTGAGCGACCGCCGTTCTTCCGGGCCTCCGGTCACCAGGATTGAATAGAGCTCCTTTGGGAGAAGAGAAATAAGTTCGGTAAAATTTTCAAGCCCCCATTCCCGCGCGCTGCCTTTCGAACACGGATGGAGGACCACCGCGGTTTTACCGCGTGAAAAAAGGTCAGCAAAATGTTTTTCCAGAGCGGGAATCCTCGTTAATACGAACGATGTTCTAATCTCCTCCAAATTATAATATTTATGGCCGCACAGCTTTTCTACTAATCGCAAATTATGCAATGCCTCATGCGTCCGGGAATTCCTTCGCCGCATAAAAACAAGCTTGTTGCAGGTGTTCCAGTGAAACAGCCTGCCCGTCGTGCCGATACGCAGGGGGATTCCGGCTTTGGCCATCAGGCGCGCGATGTCGCGGCGAGGGTACAAATGGACGACGGCGTCCGCAGCACATGACCGGATCGTTTCCAGTTGCTTTTTAAAGGTCTGCCGCCGTATATCTTCCCAGTCAAGAAAACAATCTATAGTAGCGCAGGCGTCAATAAGCGGCCTGGTATAGGCGCTTCCCAGAAAAATGATGCGGCACGAGGGGTTCGCTTTTTTTAATGCGTAAGCAACGGGGAGCGATAAAACGACATCCCCGATCCCGTCGGTCCTGCTGAGAATGATGGTTTGAATGGGAATGCTCATTGTTCACTGCTTTTTATCAACGCTCGCAGTTTAACATATTTGATGAATGTGGCAAAAGAAGAAATCACGGCAATGACGAATCCAAAATAGCCGTCTAAGAAACCCAATCGGAATATATAGCTTTTAATAAATTTCCAAAAAGGGTTAAAAATGATTTTTGAAAGAGGGCTTTTCTTGCTTCCGGCTTGCGCGTCTTTTGCCATAATGTCGGTGAAATAATTCAATTGTTCAATATGGCGGCTAATGGACGTATATGAAAAATGCAAAATATCGCCTTTGCAACGGCCTACGGCGGCCCTCGGATTCGGATTGAATCCTTCATGAATCATTCCGCCCGTCCATGAACCGCAGCGACGGTCGAACAGCCTGATTTTCTTGTCAGGATACCAATCTCCGTGCAGGATAAATTTTCCGCAGTAGTTGGTAAGACGACTGCAGAAAAAAGCGTCAAACTTCCATTTTTGCTTAATTTCCTTTATGTTTTGCCGCAAAACGTGCGATACGGCCTCATCGGCATCGATGGAAAAAATCCAGGGGTATTGGGCCAAATCGGTCGCGTATTGTTTCTGTTGGACATATCCATCAAACGAACGGACAAAAAACCTGGCGTTAAAACTTTTGCATATCTCTTCGGTTCGATCCGTTGAGAGGGAATCCACTATTACTATTTCATCGGCAATATCTTTGACGGACGCCAAACACCGGCCGATGTTTTTTTCTTCATTGTACGTGATGACCACGACGGACAGCGGCTCCATTATTTTTTCCTTTTCCATTGATAATACCGGCGGTACCACGGAGATGTTTTTTTCCAAAGTTGAAAAAAAGAATCCTGGGGGAAAATACTGATCCGGAAAACTTGGAACCGGTCATCCTCGATTCGCATGCCGCCGCTATCCGTGGCGATGCCGAAGGAAAAACCGGCTTTCAAAACCAGCTTTTTTGTTCGTTCGTCGCAAAAGCCGAACGGATACGCGAAAGAATCAACCGTCGCTCCGAATTCATCTTCGAGGGACTTTTTGCTTTGGGTGATTTCAGTCCATGCCTGCGTATCGTCAAGCTTGGTGAGGTCCCGGTGGGTCATGGAATGCGCGCCGATTTCCCAGCCCGCTTTCTTAAACAATTGACGCTGCTGCAATCCCGCCAGAGCATTATGAAGTTCTTTCCTGTTTGAGTCCCAGAAATTATGGCTTTTCTGGGCGTCTCCCAGAAGAAAAACGACGCCGTGGAAGCCGTAGGCGTTCATGAGCGGAAGGGCGTTTAAAACCGCGGTTTCATAGCCGTCGTCAAAGGTGAGAATGACGGGTTTTTTAGGGAACGACGCCAGCGACGACGCCCCTGTTCCAAAATTATTATATTCTGAAAATGTCAATGCCGTAAAACGGCCGAGCTTGAAAAAACGGAGGTGTTGCTTAAACCTTTTTTTGGGCACGAAAATCCGGTGACTCGTCGTCGGCATGCCGTCGGTCACCTTGTGATACATGAGGACTGGAATTGGTCCGGGGTGCTTTTTAAGAATCCTGGAACGAACGTACACGTCCATGACCCGTTTCGCGACGGTATCGGCATTATAACGCTCTCGCACCAGATTGCTTATTGGCGGCGCGGCGATTCGTCCATCGAGTATTGAAGCGATTTCCCTGCCCAAATTTTCAAAGTCGATGGCATCGGCTTTTTTGTCCGGCAAGATATCCCCAAAATTCGAGGCCGCGGCCTCCTTAAAATTTTCTTCTGTAACAAGGCCGTTGCAGCATGCTTCACCCAGGGCGATCGTGGGAACGCCGAGCCAAAGAGCCTCGATGGCGACCCTGCCCGAACAAATGACAAGGGTCGATTCGCGCAGAAAAGGATCTACGTTTTTAACGAATCCCGGCGTTTCGACCCTGTTACCGAAACGCTCGTTGAGGCGCGCGATTTCAAGGGACGCTCCTTCAGGCAGTTTTCCGGAATCGCCCCCCGCGATTCGTATGACCAGATCAGGATATCTTTCAAGGAGCATGGCGGCAGCGGTTTGGATGAACAACGCGGTTTTTGCCCCCTTGGGCCCATTAACCCGGCCAATTATGGAGAGAACTTTTCCATAGGGTTTATGCGCTGTTTCGCGGTTCTGCGACATGTCAATGCCGTTTGGAATGAAGATAATTTTATTTTCCGGCATACTGACGTCGTTAATCAGGTGCCGAGCTATGTTCTCGCAAACCGCGATCACCGATGTGCCGTACACCGTGTGGAACCTGGTCGAAAAATGGATGTGCTGACGCCCATGAACGGTTGATACTAGCGGGACATCGGTCCCTTTAACTGCCCAAAAGCATACCCAGCTTGCCGCACGCGAATGGGCGTGGACGACGTCGATGCCGCGTTCATGAATGACTTTACGAACTGCGGAGATATTGCTCAAGCGCCGGCGAACATCGCGTTGATGAATAGGGGCTTGAATTACCATGGCATTGACCGGCGCCGTAAAGGTATCGGACATGATCGTGATCTCATGTTCCTGTTTTTGATGATGGCGGGCTAATGTTGCCACGTAAAATTCGGGACCACTCACAAAAATCTGCGACAGCACGTGAAGAATGTTCATGCTAATAGATATCTGATTCCTATTTTGGGGAAAGGCACTTTGATTTTTCGCTTAATCTTTATTCCTATGATTTCCGTCATAGCTTTCCCATAAAAAAAACAATTTTGCCTGTCTGACCAGAAAATACATGCCTTCTATCACGGCGATAAATAATCCCCATACACCGTCTTTAAAGCCCTTCCTTCGAAAGAAACTTTTCCAGAACATTGCGATCCCTGAAAAAAACATGTATCCTGCGGAATGCCGTTTACCTTTTTTGAAAAGCTTCTGTGCATCCAGTGTTGTATAAACATTGAATTTATCAAACATGGATTCGAGGTTTTCAAAACTCTGATGCAATATTTTTTCTTCAATATATCCGATTTTTCCTTTAACGGCGGGATATTCATGAACCTCACCCACAAATCTGACGTTTGTTTTATTGAATAATTTGTCCTGATAACTTGGGTTCCAGGTGCCATAGTTTATTTCCCTGCCGATTAAATGCTCCTGCCTTTTTATTTTAAACAATGCGCAATCCGGACCTTTGCTGAAGATATCAATAATCCTGTCTCGTAAGGCCGGCGTGACCCTTTCATCGGCATCAAGAAACATGACCCATTCGTTTTTTGCATTATCAAGGCAGAAGTTTCTCTGATCGGAAAATCCGGTCCAAGCACGTTTGAATATTTTGTCGGTGAATTTTTCTGACAGGTGAATCGTTGCATCGGTGCTCATGGCGTCAACCACAATTATTTCATCAACCCAGCCTTTGACGCTTTCAAGGCATTTTTCAAGGCGCGCTTCTTCGTTTTTTGTAATGATACAAAGCGATATTGGAACGATCAAGAAATTATCCTTTCCATTTCATCCGGGTTAATAAACGATTGCATCAAGAATAGCGAGCACTTCATTGAGCAGCATTTCCTGGGATTTTTCAATGAATTGGGCTTTTCGGGCTAAAAAATCAACGGATTTTACCTGATCAACCATTACTACGCCGGTTAGGGCCGAAGTTTGAGGAATTTTAGCATGGAATGGTATTCCCCTTAAAGTATTAGTCACCGGGCAAACAATGGCCAAGCCAACTTTTTGATTGAACAAGGTATTGCTGATGACAAGGGCTGGTCGGCGTCCTTTTTGTTCATGCCCGGCTTGTGGATCAAAAGTAAGCGAGATAAAATCACCTTTTTCAGGGATATATGCCGGCATTTACCATGACTCCTTTCCCATTGTTTTACCCCATTTCTCTTCATGGATTTTATAAGTAGAGGGAATTTTTGAAACAAGGTCTTTTAAAAGGTATTTTCTGCGCGATGGCGATACCGGTTTTACGACGATCTCGCCTTTTAATACCTTCACGTCAACATCGTCTCCAAGGGAAATATGCACCTGCCGTAAAATATCGCGGGGAAAACGCAAACCCTGGCTATTGCCCCATTTTTTGATTTTTGTGATCATACAGGTTCCTACGTTTCTAATAGATTAGAAATATTTTTATTGCATTATTGGTCAAATATTGGATAAGTAAAACGTATTAATTTGGGTTCAGTAAAAATTAAAATTAATGTAAACTCCGGCACTCTGGGTGGATGATTGCTTGAGGGTTTCCAGGCAATTAAATCCCTTGCCCTCTTTCCAAAATTCCACGATTTAAGCCATTGTGTCGCTAAAACAAAGAAAAGGTTTCATTTCTTTTAAATTATTTCTAACCCCAAAGTCTTTCTACAACCCTCGTGGCTATGGCCCTTTTCTCGTTTCATTACCTTTTATTTTTTTTCAAAAATTTTAATACTACCAAGTATATCCTAAGTATATACAATGGGCGGAGGGGAGGTCAAGCAAAAAAGACTATGGCTATTTTTTTCTAAGCAATTTTAACGCCAATACCTTCTATAACCCTATTTCTTTAATTATATTTATAGGAATAATGGCCGGACACTGAGCGAAGTCGAAGTGTCTATTGAAATTTAAACAAAATGTTGGTTCACTTCGACTTCGCCCATGGAACGTAAATTCTAAGGCTAATTAAGGCTGGTATGGATTTTGCTAATTTGCAACGCAATTATAATGCACTTAAAGAGCGTATTGAAAAAGCATGCCGGAGGAGCAATCGAAGACCCGAGGATGTCAGGCTCCTTGTTGTAACCAAAGCCCATCCCGTTGAGGTTGCGCAGGCGGTGGTTGACTTAGGAATCAAGGACATTGGTGAAAACCGGGTGCAGGAAATAGAACAAAAAAGGCCGTTATTAAAGGGCGATTTTTCCATGCACATGATCGGCCATCTTCAAACCAATAAGGCGGCAAAAGTATTGCCTTTGGTCGATTGGATTCAATCAATAGATAGCATCCGGCTTGTTGATAAAATCGATAACGTTGAAGCTGGAAAAAAAATCCCTGCGCTTGTTGAGGTGAACACTTCCGGCGAAGCGTCAAAATCCGGATGCGAGCCGGAGGAATGCTTTGCCTTATGCGAAAGGACAAATGCGAGCAGCGTACTTGAATTCAGAGGTCTTATGACGATCGGGCCGCTCGATGGAACGGAAAGTGAGGTCCGGAAATCATTTGAGAAACTTCGTGTTCTCGGGGAAAAGTGCCGGCACTTTTCGCCTCATCCGGAACTTTCGATGGGCATGAGTTCGGATTTTGAATGGGCCATTGAAGAAGGCTCGACCATGGTGAGGATCGGTTCATTATTGCTCGGCAATCGTGAAGATTTTACTATAAAAAAATAAGGAGATGACATATGCGTATCACTCCGCTTGATATCAGAAAACAACCGTTCAGAAAGACCATGTGGGGTTTTGATTCCGACGAAGTTAACAGCTTTCTGGAAATGGTCGCCAACGAATTTGAGTCCATTATTTCGCAGAACAATGAAATGATGACCCAGATCAAGAACATGGAGCTCAAGCTTGAAGGGTACACCAAAATAGAAAAAACGCTCAATGAAACGCTGTTGACGGCACAAAAGGCGACCGATGACGCGCGGCACAACGCCCAGAAGGAAGCGGAGCTCATCATAAAAGACGCGCAAATCCGGGCGGGCAAATACGAGGATGAATCTCGGCACCGTGTGCATGAGCTCGAAAGTGAGCTTGTTTCGCTTAAAAATCAGCGTGACAGTTTTCTGGCGCGCTTTCGTTCCATGCTCAAGACGCAAATGGAACTTCTGGCCATAATAAGCGACGACTTGAAAGGCCAGAGGGGAGATGAACTTAAGGCGACCATAGAGACCATCAATGATGAAGAGACCATAGCCGAAGTTTTGCCGCAGCCCAACATTTCGTCAATGGAAATGTAAGTGAAGACCAAGGGCGGCATTATCGGGGTCAGGCTGAAACCCGGCGCTAAACGCGAAAAGATCGTTTCAGTCGATGAACGGGAAATTTGCATGGCCGTGGCCGCGCCTCCGGTTGACGGAAAAGCCAACGAGGCGCTCATTAAATTTCTGGCCAGGGTCCTTGACGCGCCAAAATCGTCAATAGCCATTCTTCGCGGGCGGACGTCGAGGATAAAATTGGTGGAAATAACGGGAATGACGAAAGAAGAGGCACTTTCTAAAATAAAGGAAAAAAACCCATGCTGCACCTTTTTGACATGATCGACGAAGCAAAAAAGCATATTCAATCAAAGACAAAGATTAAGCCGGAATATGGGATCATTCTTGGGACCGGCCTGGGTAGGCTTGTCGATTCGATCAATATTGACGCCGAGATACCTTATGAGACCATACCGCATTTTGCCGTGTCAACGGTCGAAGAACATGCAGGAAAGCTGATCCTTGGAACGCTATCGGGCAAACCGGTCATGGCCATGCAGGGCAGGTTCCATTTCTATGAAGGATATTCGTTGGAACAGATCGTTTTCCCGGTCCGGGTGATGAAATTTCTGCACGTACATACGCTCATTGTTTCAAACGCCTGCGGCGGGATCAATCCGCAGTTTATCCCCGGCACGATTATGGTGATTACCGATCATATCAATCTCCTGCCGGGCAATCCGCTCATCGGGCTCAACGACAACCGTATCGGAGGCAGGTTCCCCGACATGTCGGAACCTTATTCAAAGAAGCTGATCGACGCGGTTACGCGTGTGGCATTGAACAATAAGATTTCTCTCGCAAAGGGCGTGTACGCCGCCATGACCGGGCCTTCACTTGAGACACGCGCCGAATATCGTATGCTTAAGACGCTGGGGGCAGATTGCATCGGCATGAGCACGGTCCCCGAAGTGATTGCCGCGGCGCATGCGGGGCTTAAGGTGCTCGGGCTTTCGGTGGTCACCGACGCATGCCTGCCCGACGCCCTGGAGCCTGCGGACATTAAAAAAATCATTAAAATCGCCAATGATGCCCAACCCAACCTCGTGAAACTCATTGAAAAGGTCCTGGAATTACTATGAACCGACCATGCTTCGAGCCTGTCAATACGCATATTAGCTTTCCGAAAATAGAGGAAGATATTTTATCTTTCTGGAAAGAAAATAAGATTTTTCAGAAAAGCCTTGAATCTACCAGGGAGAATGACGCGTTCGTATTTTTTGACGGCCCGCCTTTTGCCACCGGGCTGCCGCATTACGGGCACTTGCTTGCCGGAACGCTCAAGGACATTGTTCCGCGATACTGGACCATGCGCGGCAACTATGTGGAACGCCGGTTCGGCTGGGACTGCCACGGGCTTCCCGTTGAAAACGAAATGGAAAAGGAATTCAAGGTTTCAGGAAAAAAGGACCTTGAAAAAATCGGGATCCATCTGTTTAACGAAGCGTGCCGGTCCATAGTATTGCGCTATACCGGCCAGTGGGAATCCGTTGTGCACAGAATGGGCAGGTGGGTTGATTTTGAAAACCAGTACCGGACCATGGACCCGGCTTTCATGGAAAGCATCTGGTGGGTATTCAACCAGATATGGAACAAAGGTCTTATCTATCAGGGGTTCCGTGTGCAACCCTATTGTCCGCGCTGCGCGACCCCGTTGTCGAACTTCGAGGTGACCGAGGGATACAAGGAAATCCAGGGCCCGTCAATCACCGTATCGTTTCCTGTTGCAAATGAGCCAAAAACAAAATTACTCGTGTGGACCACCACGCCGTGGACCCTGCCTTCAAATGTGGCATTGGCGGTGGGCCCGAAAATAAGCTATGTAAAAATACAGGACGGTGAAGACATATTTATCATGGCCAAAGACCGGGTGGCCACTTACTATAAAGATCCTTCCAAGGTCGTGGTCGTTAAAGAATTTTTAGGGACGGAACTCACGGGTCTCGGATACGAACCTTTGTTCGACTATTTTAAAAACTTCTCGCCCGGTTTTTTCAAAGTTACTGTCGCGGATTTCGTTTCGACCGAAGACGGGACGGGCATCGTCCATATCGCTCCGGCATTCGGCGAAGACGACTTCGGCGTCGGCGAGAAGCTGGGGCTTCCGATCGTGTGCCCGGTCGACGACGAGGGAAAATTTACAGAAGAAGTCCCTGAATTCGCCGGACAAACGGTGTACGACGCCGACGACGCGATCATCCGCCTGATAAAAAACAAATGCCGGCTGGTGCACCGCGGCACGATACAGCACCGGTATCCTTTCTGCTACCGCTGCGATACGGCGCTCATCTACAAGGCGATAACGACCTGGTTCATGAAGATCGGGGCGCTTAAAGACAACATGCTCGACAACAATAAACGGATACACTGGGTGCCGGCGCATCTGCAGAACGGAAGGTTCGGAAAAGGTATCGAAAGCGCCCCTGACTGGAACATTTCACGGAATAGGTACTGGGGAACGCCGATTCCGGTATGGGTTTGCGGCTGCGGACACAAGGAGTGCGTGGGAAGCCTTTCCGACCTTCATCTTCTGGTTGGCGGCGGCAACGAAGCGCAGGGTAAAAAAATCCATCATGAAGCTGTTCACAGCGTTCAGGAAGATATCCGGAGGAACGCGCGACATACATTCGCGGAATTTGGCATCGATCCTTCGTGGGCGGAAAAACTCGAACACGCGGAATTGGAGGAGACGGACATCCATCGTCATGTCGTTGATGCGCTCCGGGCAAAATGTCCCCGGTGCGGTGAAGCCATGAAAAGGACGCCCGAAGTGCTCGATTGCTGGTTTGAATCCGGGTCCATGCCCTACGCCCAGATCCATTATCCTTTCGAAAACGAAGCGAATTTTGATGATTCATTCCCGGCGGATTTCGTCGCCGAGGGCCTGGACCAGACGCGCGGGTGGTTTTATACGCTCACGGTGATCGCTTCGGCGCTTTTTAAAAAGGAGGCGTTTAAGAACGTCGTTGTCAATGGAATTATTTTATCGGAAGACGGCAAAAAACTCTCGAAGCGTCTTAAAAACTATGCGCCGCCCGAAGAAGTGCTCGACGCATTCGGGGCGGACGCACTGCGTTTGTTTTTGATCAATTCACCGGCTGTCAAGGCCGAGGACCTGCGTTTTTCGGAACAGGGCGTGCTCGAAATGTCAAGAGCGGTGCTGCTGCCCTTCTGGAACGCGTATGCATTTTTCGTGACCTACGCGAACGTTGACTCATGGCGTCCGGCGGACACAAAGCCGCCCGACAATTTAATGGAACTCGATTCGTGGATCGTTTCTTTGCTCAACGACGTGATCAATAAAGTGAACGCCGAGATGGAATCGTACAACCTCTACAAAGTCGTTCCGGCCATCGTGGACTACATCGACAATCTGACCAACTGGTATATCCGCCGTTCCCGCCGCCGGTTCTGGAAAAGCGGAAACGACGACGATAAAGAAGCGGCCTATCGGACGCTGTATTATGTATTGGTGACGTTTTCGCAGGTGATCGCGCCGGTTTTGCCGTTTCTTTCGGATTCGATTTACCGTAACCTGACCGCCTCCTTGCCCAACGATAAAAAAAAGGAAAGCGTGCATTTAACGACATTTCCCGAATGCGATCAAATCCATCACGACGAACCAACCATAACGAAGATGGCCAGAATCCGGCAGATCGTGGCGATGGGACACAGTCTGCGCGCGCGGTTTTTATTAAAAAACAGGCAGCCGCTTTCAGCGGTGACCATCATCATGCGGGATGACGCTGCCAGCGGGCTTCTTTCAAACTCAAAAGGATTGATAGCGGAAGAGCTGAACGTGAAAGAAGTTGTATTCAGCAAAGACGAGGATTCCGTGGTGACGCTCTCCGCGAAACCTAATTTTAAAAAGCTGGGGAAACTATTTGGCGCGAAAATGAAGGAGGCCGCGAAAATAATCGAGGCCTTTGATTCCGGCCGGATCCGTGCGCTTGAGAAAGGGGAAACAGTCGAAGTGCTCGGCGCCGCCATCGGCATCGGCGATATCGAGATCCGCAGGACCAAGCGCGACGGAGTTGTCGTGGAGACCGGCGGCGACATGACCGTGGCGCTCGATACGCACATCACCAAAAAGCTCAAAGAAGAGTGCGCCGCGCGCGAATTCGTCAACCGGATCCAGACCATCAGAAAGAACAGGGATTTCAACGTGACGGACCGGATAGCCATTTATAGCGCGTGCCCTGCCGCGCTCAAGGAAGCGTTACAACATTTTTCCGGATATATCTGCAATGAAACCCTCGCCGTCTCGCTTGACTGGAACGGCGCGCCGGAATTCGGCCCGGTCGAGCCGGTTGAAATAAACGGAGACAAGGCCAACGTGCAGATAATGGTTGTCGAGCAACCGTGAACACCGCGGTGCGTGGGTTTATTAAGCGCGGAAAAAACGACCTCATTTTCGCGGCCGTACGTTTTGTTTTGTTTGTGCATGGTGTATTGCCTCGAAAGTTGGGTCTTGCGGTCTTTGAAATATTGGGTGATATCGCATACTGTTTCCCAAACCGCGAGCGGACGCGGACCGTTGAACACCTGCGGTCCATTTTTTCAGCACAATGGCCGGAAAAAAAGGTCCTGTCCTTGGCGAGGCGCGTGTATCGTGAATTGGGGAAAAATGCGTTTGATGCGATCTACTTTGCGCGGTGCAACAAAAAGCAAATGGAAAAGAATGTCCTTTGCGATGATCTGAGCGAGTTTCGGCGGGCATATGACCGAGGAAAGGGCATGGTTGCCATCACCGCTCATTGCGGGTGTTTTGAAATGTTGCTGCACTATTTCGCGGCGCAGGGGTTTCGTTCGTTTGCTATTGGTAAAGAAGTCTATGACAGGCGACTGGACCGTTTGGTCACAAAAATGCGGAGCGGTCCGAATATAACGTACGTATATAGTTCGGAAAATCCCCGTGCGATAATCAGGCTTCTCAAGGAGGGCAGGCTGATGGGGGCGCTGATCGATCAGGACACCAAAGTCGACGGGGTGTTCGCGCATTTTCTGGGGAAACTGGCTTATACGCCTTCTGCTCCGGTCAAGTTGGCGATGCGCTATGACATTCCGGTTTTCGTGGTGACCACGGTGCGGCAGGAAGAGGGGATGCACCGTATTTTCATCAGCGAGCGGATTGCCTTGCAGAAGTCCGGCGATGAATCGCGTGACTTGGTGAAAAACGTTGAGACGGTCAATAGCCTTATAAGCGCGACCATTTCAAAATATCCTGCGCAATGGGTCTGGATGCACAGGAGATGGCAACGGCAACCTGAAGATGAAGGATACGAGGACGTTCCGAATATTGAAAAATTTGAGGAAGTAGCTTAAAAATATGCAAAACCTATGGTTACTATTCACATTATCCATTATGTTTTTTTTCACAGCCGGTTGTTCCCATAAAAAAGACATGGTACCCGTCTCGAATATAATCGTGGGAGCGCCGTACCAGGAAATAGACAGCACCGTCATGTGCAACTATAGCGGGGCGAGAAAAGTGTTTTCCCTGGAATCCAATCACATTGTCAAGTCACTTACCGATACGGGGCACATACTCGCCTGGCCGGTACGTATTTCGGTTTTTGATTCGCTGGGCAAATTGACATCGAGGATACTTTCCGACTCCGGTTCCTCCGATGCGGCAATGAAGGTGCTGATTGCATGGTCAAACGTGTTTGTAAAGGCTGAAAACGGAGTGCGGGTAAGAGCCCAAAGGCTTGTGTGGGACCAGCGGACGCACCGGGTTACCTCGGAAACGTACGTGCAGATCACCACCCAGAAGGGCGACGTGCTTCGCGGTAAGGGCCTTGACGCCGCGGAGGATTTTTCATCGTGGGAGTTTAAACACGACGTTAGCGGCAGGTTCCCCAATTTCAAGGAGCGGGTTGATAAGGGAGAGGACTTTTGATCAGCTTAAATAACTACAAATTGATGATGGGCATGATTTTGGTCATGAGCTCGTGCTATGCTTCAACCACGGCAAAAAAAGACCTCATACTGAAATCTGCCAATTCGAATATAAACAACATGTCCAACGGAGAATTGATTTCAATTCTTCAGGGGAACGTCGTTTTCTTCTACGATGATGCGGTGATTAAATCGGAATACGCAAAATGGTGGAAAAGCAAAGGCACGGTCTCTTTTTCAAACCATGTCCATGTAACGAAAAAAGAACAGACGCTTACCTGCGACCGGCTGGATTATGAAAAAAGCAAAAAATGGCTTGCCGCGGACGGCCATGTCGATTTTATTGACTCAAAGGAGCGTACGCGTATAATAGGGCGTCATGGCGATTATTACCCTGACACGAAATTCATTGTCATGAAAGGCAAGCCGGTCCTATATTTTTACGATACCACCGCGCATGACACTCTCGTGATTCATGGAGAAAAAATGTCATACGATGATTCGCTCAAGCTGGCGCTGGTCCAGGACAGCGTCACCATTCAAAAAGGCAAACTCCTTTCCTACAGCCGCATGGCGCGCTATTATTCGGAATTGAACAAGGCACAATTGCGCCAGTCTCCCCGCATCTTTTACGAGCGCGACTCATTATCGGGCGATTCCGTGGACCTCAAGTTTTCCAAGAAGGCCTTGCAGGGCATGTCGGTCGACGGCAATTCGCATGGCATGTACAAGGAATTTTCGCGCAACGATACCATGCTTTCCCGTGTTTTTGGGGACAGCCTCTACATGGCCCTCGACGATTCAGGGAAGGTCGACTCCATGTGGGTCTACAGAAACGCGAAAAGCATGTATTATCCTTTGTCAAATCCTCTCCTTGCCAATGAGGCTTATGGCAAAATTATGCTGGTTGCTTTTACGAAAAAAGGCGATGTTGACAATGTGAAAGTCTGGGGAAACGCCAAGAGCATTTATCATGTGGAAGAAGGCGATAAAGGGGGGTGCAATAACGCCAGCGGCGACAGCATCTATGTTGCTTTTAAGGACGGAAAGGCATCACGCGTAAAACTTTCCGGCAGCGTGCGGGGGTTTTACGCGCCGGGGAAGAAAGAATAAAAAAGGTTATGGAAAATAGCGAACTTATCGTCGATGCAGCAGTGAACGCGGAACCAAAGAGCCGTGAAATCCGGACTGACAGCCTGGTAAAAATGTACAGCAAGCGCCGTGTTGTCGACAATGTTTCCATTGCCGTGCGCCAGAGGGAAATCGTAGGGCTTTTAGGTCCGAACGGTGCCGGGAAAACAACGACGTTTTATATGATCGTCGGCATGATCCGGGCCACCGGCGGAAGAATCTATTTTGACAATATGGACATTTCAAAAAAGCCCATGTATAAGAGGGCGCGCATGGGAATAGGCTATTTGCCCCAGGAGGCCTCGATTTTCAGGAAACTTACGGTTGCCGAGAACGTCCTTTCGGTGCTTGAATCCCAGCCCCTTTCAGCCAAGAAGAGGAAAATACGCATGCGCCAGATCCTCGAAGAGCTCCATGTTGCGCACCTTGAAAAAAGCCTGGGATATACCCTTTCGGGAGGAGAGCGGCGCCGGGTTGAAATTGCCCGGGCGCTGGCAATTAACCCCGATTTCATTCTTCTCGACGAGCCTTTCGCTGGCATCGATCCCATAGCTGTCGAGGACATTCAAAATATTGTCCATGATCTCCGCGCTAAAGGTTATGGAGTGCTTATTACCGACCATAATGTTCGGGAAACGCTCAGAATCACCGACAGGGCCTATATCATCAATGAAGGAAAGATACTTATTTCCGGGACCGCCCGAGAATTAGCTGACAATCCGGAAGCCCGGAGGATTTATTTGGGACAGAATTTCCGTTTAGATTAGAAAAGGATATCACGTTGAACATCAGTCTAGACATGTCGCTCAAGCTCCAGCAGAAGCTTTCATTCCAAATGATTCAGTCGCTTAAGCTTTTGCAGGTGAATACGCTTCAGCTTGAGCAACTCCTTAAAACCGAAATGGAAATGAATCCGGTATTGGAAACAAACGAAGACCTTGAGTCCGAAGGGGAAGATGCGGAAGGAAAAATTGAGGAAAAAGAAGAACGGGACGAAGACAGTGAAGTGGAAGTGGGCGAAGACCAGGTTGACTGGGAAGAATACCTTGAAGAAGGTTTCGGCCTTGGAGAATCCACCAGCGGGGAAGCGGATCCTAATAAGGAATATTTTGAGCCCACGCCGGTCCAAGAGGCCACGCTGGAGGAACACCTCGAACAGCAGCTTGCTGAAAAGAAACTGACGGAGCAGCAGCAGCTCATGGTCAGGTTTCTCATCGGCTGCCTTGATGCCGGCGGTTATTTGCGGATATCTGTTCCCGAGATCGCCGAAGCCACCAACACAAGCGTTGGAGAAGTTGAAGAAGCGCTCCAGATTTTATGGAGCATGGACCCTCCTGGAATAGGTGCACGCGACCTCCGGGAATGCCTCACGCTGCAAATCAAGGCTAAACATATGGAAGACTCGCTTCCCATGCGGATAATCACCGAAGCATGGGAGCTTTTTGAAAAATGGAAAATACC
>Ga0182027_10004800_pt1 | contig 20754 bp, 21 predicted proteins | sample 712E1DmetaG_FD_121300 | JGI IMG/M metagenome (GOLD analysis project Ga0182027, IMG submission 121300) | Permafrost microbial communities from Stordalen Mire, Sweden - 712E1D metaG (Illumina Assembly) | ecosystem: Environmental > Terrestrial > Soil > Wetlands > Permafrost | place: Sweden...
ACCCGGTGTCGAGGCCATACGCCAGCTTGGCGGGGTGCAGAAGTTCATGGCGTGGCACAAGCCCATCCTCACCGATTCGGGCGGCTTCCAGGTCTTCAGCCTCAGCGACTTACGCAAGGTGACCGACCAGGGCGTTCTGTTTCAATCGCACCTCGATGGCGACGCCCACCTGTTCACGCCCGCTTCCACCGTGGACGTCCAACTCGCGCTCGCGAGCGACGTCATGATGACCCTCGACGAGTGCATCGCCTACCCGGCCACCCGCGAGGCGGCCGGCGAGGCCATGGAGCGCACCGTCCGCTGGGCGCGCGCCAGCTTTGAGCACTACCGGCAGGTCGAGCAGCCCGCCGGGGCTTTGTTCCCCATCGTCCAGGGCGGCATGTACGCCGATCTGCGCGCCGAGTGCGCCTCGGCCTTGAGCGCTCTCGACGCAGACGGCTATGCCATCGGAGGCCTGTCGGTCGGCGAGCCGCGCCCGCTCAGTCTCGAGATGGTCGAGGCGGTGGCGCCGCTTCTCCCCCGCGACCGCCCGCGCTACGTGATGGGCGTCGGGCTGCCCGAGGAACTGCCCGAATACGTAGCGCGCGGGGTCGACATGATGGATTGCGTGCTGCCCTCGCGCAACGCCCGCAACGGCTGCCTGTTCACCTCCGAGGGCCGCCTGGTGATCAAACAGGCGCGCTACAAAGACGACGCCGCGCCCCTCGATCCGGCCTGCGCCTGCTACACTTGCCGGACCTTCTCCCGCGCGTATCTTCGCCATCTGTTCCAGGCTGGTGAGATGCTTTTCTCCACCCTCGCTACCATCCACAATCTGCGGCATTACCTTGACAGGATGCGGCAGATAAGGCACTGTATTATGATAGGAACGTATTCTGAGTGGTTGGAGTCCGTCCGCTCCGCATCGGTTAGACAGGAATAGGTTCCCGCAGTCCTCGGCGTCTCTTCCTTAGAGTTGAGAATTCTGCATAGCAGCAATAGCGCCGGAACGAATGGCGATGAGAGGATAACGCGTGCTCTTCGATCTTGCTCTGCTTGAGAACCTTGCCCCTACTCCCCAATCCGGCAATCCCATCGTGGGCTTCTTGCCGATTCTCCTGATCTTCGGTATCTTTTATGTTCTGCTCTTTCTTCCGATGCAGCGCCAGAAGAAGGCGCAGCAGAAGATGCTTCGGGAGTTGCAGAATGGGAGTCTGGTTCTGACCAGCGGCGGGATCATCGGCTCCATCACCGAGATCAAAGACGACGATACCCTGGTGCTGCGTGTGAAACCGGACGGCGTCAAATTGCAGATCGCCCGGAGCGCCGTTTCGAACGTGCTCTCCGCAGTCGGAGAAGTCAAGAAGTAGATCGAGTGGGAAGGTGAGATGACCAAAGGCGTTAGGACTCGCGCAATCATTATCCTGGGCATACTTTTGCTGGTTGTATACGGCATCATAGGGCTTCCAAGGAACAAGGAAGACCTGCAGGCCAATCTTCGAAAGAACATCCATCTGGGGTTGGACCTCAAGGGCGGAAGCCACCTGGTGCTACAAGTCCAGGTGCAGGACGCCATCAAGGCCGAGGCCGATCGTGCCATCGAAACGCTGAAGGACGATCTGCGCAAGCGCAACGTCGACTACACCAGCATCGATCGCAACGACCCCCAGAGCGTTGAACAGGCCGATTCCATCCAGATCAACTTCCACGGCGTGCCCCCGGCCAAGACTACCGACCTACGGGACCTGGTGGCCACCAACTTCACCAGTTGGCTCCTCACCCCCGTCAACTCGACCGACTACCGGATGAACCTGAAGCCCAGCGAGTTGATCGCGATGAAGAAGGAGACCGTGACGCGGACGATGCAGACCATCGAGAACCGCATCAACGGCCTGGGCCTCACCGAGCCCACCATCCAACAGCGCGGCCGCGCCGAAGCCGATTACGAAATTCTGGTGGAGTTGCCGGACGTCGACGATCCGGCGCGCGTCAAACAGATCATGCAGGCGGCCGCCCTGCTCGAGCTCTGCGAGGTCAAAGACGGCCCGTTCCGGAGCCAGGAAGAGGCGCTGGCCAAGCACGGCGGCGTGCTTCCGCTCAACACTAAGCTGGTCCGGGAGAATCCCAAGGCAGGTGAGCAGGGTGAAGTGTGGTACCTGGTGAGCCGCACGCCGGTGATTACCGGCCGCGACCTGCGCAGCGCCAAACCCGAACGCGACGCCATGAACCGCTGGGAGACCGGCTTCACGCTGAACAACGATGGATCGAAGCGTTTTGCCCGCTTCACCGAGGCCAACGTGGGGAACCGGCTGGCCATCGTCCTCGACGCCCGGATCATGAGCGCGCCCGTCATCAAGAGCCGCATCGAAGAATCGGGCGTGATCGAGGGCATGGCGAGCCAGCAGGATGCCTCGGACCTGGCTCTGACCCTGAACACCGGGTCGTTGCCCGCCGGGATCGTTTATGAAGAAGAGCGGACCGTCGGCCCGTCGCTCGGCGCCGACTCGATCCGCGATGGGCTAACCGCAGGCGGTGTCGGGTTGCTGGCAGTGGTGCTCGCCATGCTGGTGTATTACCGGAAGGCCGGGATCAACGCGGTTCTGGCGCTGCTTCTGAATGCGATCATCCTCATGGCCGCCCTGAGCTACTTCGACGCCACCCTGACGCTGCCGGGAATCGCCGGATTCATCTTGACCATCGGCATGGCGGTCGACTCCAACGTGCTGATTTTTGAACGCATTCGAGAGGAACTGCGGGCTGGCAAGGGGGTCATCGCAGCGGTCGATACCGGCTTTAATAAAGCCTTCCTGACCATCATCGACACGCACGTCACCACCGTGGTCTCCTGCGCGTTCCTCTTCATGTTCGGCAGCGGTCCGGTGAAAGGCTTTGCGGTGACCCTGGTCATCGGCCTGATTGCCAACGTTTTTACAGCGGTCTTTGTGTCCCGAACCATGTTCGACTGGACGCTGGGCCGCCAACGGCAGGTCACAACTTTGAGCATTTGAGGCTGCAGGCCGTTTTTTCGGTCCAGCCCGGGAACTTAGGATTCTGAACCGGTGTCCAATCTTGTGGGCACCGGCAGGCGTGCTGCATGGAAATCTTTAAGCAAACGAATTTCGACTTTCTGGGCAAGAAGTGGCCCTTCATCATCGCCTCGCTAGTCCTGACGGTAGCCGGCTTCGCGAGTCTGGGCATCAAGGGCGGTCCACGGTACGGCATCGACTTCCGCGGCGGCGCCCTGATGGATGTGAAGTTTGCCGGCCCTCCACCCGACGCGAAGATCCGCGCCGCTCTCGAGAAGAACATCAAGGGCGACATCAGCGTACAAAACGTCAGCGGAACCTCCCATGAGGTTCTGATCGGCACGGAGTTGAAAAGCGACCAGGAACTGGCCGCGGCCCGCGCCGCCATGACCAGAACGCTGGAGGCGACCTTCATCCCCCAGCAAGCCCAAGGCCTTCTGGAGTTTAATAACGCCGGCGTCGGAGCTTTGGCCGATCGCCTGCGGGACCCGCTGTCTCGCAGCGGCGCGCCACTTTCCGACTCTCAGCTTCAGGACCTGATCGCCCGGATCGTGGCCTACCGCGACCGCGACCAGTCCGGCCTGCTGACCAGTTTCGACCAGCTTTCCGCGGTTTCGGGCGTCACCCCTCAGGTCATCAACGTCCTGAAGCAGGAGTGCGCGCTAGCGCCCTTCACGGTGAAGCGGGTGGAGATCGTCGGCCCCAAAGTCGGCGCCGAGTTGCGCTGGCAGGCCGTCAAGGCGACCCTTTACGCGCTGGCCGGCATGCTGGTGTACATTGCCTTCCGTTTCGAGTGGATTTACGGCGCTGCGGCAGTGATCGCGGTGTTCCACGACACGCTCATCACCATCGGCCTGTTCTCGCTCATGAACAAGGAGATCTCGCTGACGGTCATCGCGGCGCTGCTGACCCTGGTCGGCTACTCGATGAACGACACCATCGTCGTGTTCGACCGCATCCGGGAGAACTTGAAGATCATGCGCCGGGAAAAACTCGACGTGCTGATCAACCGCAGTATCAATCAGACTCTGAGCCGGACCATTTTGACGTCCGGCCTGACGTTCCTCACCGTCCTGGCGCTGTTTCTGTTCGGCGGCGAGGTGTTGCACGGATTTTCGCTCGCGCTGGTGATTGGGATCATCATTGGGACGTACTCATCGATCTTCATCGCCAGCCCGATTCTGGTTTTCTGGCAGGATTTCATGGAGAAGCGGAAGAAGCCGTCCGCCGGGTCTCCGCTGCCGCCGGCCGTAGCCGCGCGGCGGGGCAGGTGAGGTCGGCAAGGCAGTAGCGGAAACAATCGAAAGGAGCATCGGTTATGTTTGAACAAAGCCTCCTCGACACCAGGGGAAAGACGCACAAGCCCTGGACGATCGTGGTTTCATTCCTCATCCAGGTCTCGTTGATCGGCATCGCGGTCCTGATTCCGCTGATCTACTACGACGCTCTTCCCAAGGGGCAGTTGACAAGCTTTCTGGTGGCGCCCCCGCCTCCTCCTCCACCACCTCCGCCTCCCGCCATGGCGCCTCCCAGAGTGATTAAGGTGATCCCGCGGCAGTTCGATGCCGGCAAACTGATGGCTCCCAAGGTGATCCCGAGACAGGTCGCGATGATTAAAGAAGACGAGTTGCCACCGCCTTCTGCCGGAGCCGGAGTGGTCGGCGGCGTCTATGGCGGTTTGCCGGGCGGTCAGGTCGGCGGCGTGCTCGGCGGCATCATCAGCTCGGCGGGATCGGCGGCTCCGCCCCCACCCCCGCCCCCTCCGCCGGTGGCGCCGAAGGTGCAGCGGATTCGCGTAGGTGGGAACGTGCAGGCCGCCGCGAAGCTCCGCGGGGTCAACCCGTCCTATCCCCCGCTCGCCAAGCAGGCGCGCATTCAGGGGCACGTAGTTTTCGAGGCCATCATCGGCCGGGACGGGACCATTCAGAATCTGCGGCTTGTCAGCGGCCACCCGCTGCTGGTACCGGCCGCGCAGGCTGCCGTGTCGCAGTGGCTCTATCATCCGACCCTCCTCAACGGAGAGCCGGTAGAGGTTATGACTTCGATCGACGTGAATTTTACGTTGAGCCAGTAAGGTTACAAGACGGCACGGGACGGGCCACGCCCCTCCCAAGCCAAATTCAACTCGCAGGAGAGAGAGAACAATGTTTTTAACACTTCAAGTTTGGGCGTTACTGCTGCTCCAGGAACAGCATGCAGTGGGTTGGGACGTCGTATCGCTGTGGCACCAGATGGGCGCCTTGGCGAGGGCGGTCGTCATCGTCCTGTTCCTCATGTCTGCGTGGTCGATCGGTGTCATGATCGACCGCCTCATCGCTTACAGCGCCGCTCGCAAGCAGTCGCGGCAGTTCGCTCCGGCGGTTGCCGGCGCGCTGCGTGACGGCAAGCTGGATGAGGCCATCAAGATTGCGGACCGTTACAAGAAGAGCCACCTGGCCAAGGTCGTGGTCGCCGGTCTGCAGGAGTTCCGCGCGCACCAGCTCAGCGCCGAGATCTCGGGCGAGGAGATCGAGGCCTCCAAACGCGCTCTCGAGCGCGCTGAGGCGATCGTCCACGCCGAACTGAAGCGCGGCGTCGGCAACCTGGCAACCATCGGCTCCACAGCGCCGTTCGTCGGACTGTTCGGCACCGTGGCCGGCATCATCAACGCCTTCAGCTCGATGGCGAATGAGAAGTCGACCGGTATCGGCGCGGTCGCGGGCGGCATTTCCGAAGCCCTGGTGACCACCGCGGTAGGCCTGTTCGTGGCCATCCCGGCAGTGTGGATGTTCAACTTCTTCACCAGCAAGATCGAGTCTTTTGACGTCGAGATGGGCAATTCCAGCTCGGAGTTGATCGATTACTTCCTGAAGCGGTCGCAGCAGCAGGTGGCGAAGTAAGCAACGTTACGGGATTTGGCCTGGCGAGTTGAATCGTGCCGGGGGGCCGGTGACGGCCCCCCGTAGCGCGCTGGCCGGGCTGGGTCAGGAGGGAAGGCAAAATGAAAAAATTTGTGGCGCCGCCGCCCGTCGCGGATATCAACGTCACGCCGATGGTGGACGTGATGCTGGTGATGCTCATCATTTTCATGGTCATCACTCCCATGCTGTCCAAAGGCGTCAGCGTGGACCTTTACAAGGCGAGAAACCCGATCGCCATGGCAAACGCGGAGAAGGAAGACGCCGTTGTGGTCGCGATCACGCGCGATGGAAAGACCTTTCTCGGCAAAGACGTGACCGCCCCAGCGGACTTGCCCCCGAAGGTCAAGGACCTGATCTCCGGCCGCCAGGACAAGACGACGTATGTGAAGGCCGATTCCCGGGCCAAGTACTCCAGGGTGGTCGAAGTGGTGGACAACCTGCGAGCGGCCGGGGTCGATCAGCTCGGCCTGATGACCGATCAAGTCGCGGAGAAGAAGTAGCTCCAGCAGGCTGGATGCTTTCAAGGAGAATTGCTTTATGTCAATGGCAGTGGGTGGCCCTAGTACAACGAAGTGCGACATCAACGTCACGCCTCTCATCGACGTGCTGCTGGTGCTGTTGATCATTTTCATGGTTATCGCCCCGGTGACGCCCAAGGGACTCGACGCGCTGGTTCCGCAGCCTGCGAAACCCAATGAGCAGCCGACCGCGGCCGACACCCGGACGGTGGTCATCTCGATCAACAAAGACAAGTCGCTGATGATCAACCAGGACCCGGTGAACGAAGCCGACCTTCAGTCGCGCCTCGAAGACATCTTCAAGAGCCGCGCCGAGCGCGTGGTCTTCGTCAAGGGAGATGGGGATCTCGAATACCGGTCGGTCGCGGATGTCATCGACAGCGCGCACGCCGCCGGGATCGATAAAGTCGGCCTGATGACCTCGAAGGTCGAAGCCGGGCAGTGAAGCCTGGAGGAGCTAGCATGAACCGCAAATGGACTTATATCGTACCTGCGATTGCCGTCGCATTGGCTCTTGTTTCCGGCACCGGATGCAAGAAGCTCAGAGCGCGCGACGATCTCAACAAGGGCGTGCAGGCCTTCCGCAACGCGCGCTATTCCGACGCCGTGGACAAGTTTAAGGAAGCCATCGAGCTCGATCCGACCTTCCCGACCGCCCGGCTGTACCTGGCGATCGCCTACTTCCAGCAGTGGATTCCCGGCTCCACCGACCCGGACAACGACAAGATGCTGCAGGCGGCCAAGGACCAGTTCAACAAGGTGCTGCAGGATGACCCGAAGAACGGCGTCGCCATCGAATACCTGGCCCAGTTGAACTACAGCGAGACGCAGGGGATCAAGGAGCTCGACCAGAAGATCGTGAAGTTGGACGAGGCCCAGACCTGGTACCAGCGGCTGGCCGACGTCGAGCCCAGGAACAAGACCGCGCTCTACAGCCTGGGCGTCATCGCCTGGGCGAAGTGGTATCCCACTCTCAGCCTCGCCCGCGCCAAGGCCGGCATGAGGCCCGAGGACCCCGGTCCTCTGAAAGACAAGAAGGCTCGCGAAGAACTGCGCGCCAAGCACTGGGACATGATCAATGCGGGCATCGGGAACCTCAACCACGCGCTCGAGATCGATCCCAAGTACGACGACGCGATGGCCTACCTCAACCTGCTGTACCGCGAGCGGGCCGACCTCGCGGCGACGCCCGAGGAGTACAAGGCCGACATCGGCCAGGCCGATACCTGGATGCAGAAGACGCTCGATATACGCAAGCAGAAGGCGGGCATGACGGCCGATGTCACCCCAGCCTCGGCGGGCTCGCAATAGGAACAGTATCGTAGCTACGGGCCACTGATATACTGGAGACAGGCGGCGTTCGCGCCGCCTGTTTTTTTTATGCCCTCCGAGCCAACCCAGGCAGTCGAAGCGCCGGAAGACGTCAGCGCCGCCGGGGTGGAGCGCCTGTATCGCGAAGTCGAGGCCCGGATCCGGGCCCTGCGCCCCCGCGAGGACCTGGCCCAAGTCGAGAAGGCCTATCGCTTCGCCGTGGAGTGCCACAAAGGGCAGCTCCGCTCCTCAGGCGAGCCGTATGTTTTTCACCCCCTCAACGTCGCCTTCATTCTCGCGGACATGAACATGGACATGGTCTGCGTCCAGACCGGTCTCCTGCACGACGTCATCGAAGACTCCGGCGTCGCTCCCGAGGAAATCCGCAAGCAATTTGGCGAGGACGTGGCGCGCTGCGTCGATGGCGTCACCAAGCTCAGCAAGCTGAAGTTCTACTCCCGCGAAGAGCGCCAGGCCGAAAGCGTCCGGAAGATGCTGCTGGCCATGGTGGACGACGTCCGCGTGGTCATCGTCAAGCTGGCCGACCGGCTCCACAACATGCGCACGCTGGGGGCGCTCTCTCCCGAGCGGCAGCAGCGCATCTCGCAGGAGACCCTCGAGATCTACGCGCCCATCGCCCACCGTCTGGGCATGGGCAAGATCCGCGGCGAGCTCGAAGACCTGGCCTTCAAGCACCTGGAGCCGGCGGCCTACGAGGAAATCGTCAGCGCCATCGAGTCACGCCGCCAGGGCAACGAAGACTTCCTGAAGCAGATCAAGGATCACGTGGACGGGGTTCTGCGCCGCGAGGGCATTCCGGCGCGCATCGAGGGCCGCATCAAGCGCGCCTACTCGATCCACCAGAAGCTCCGCCGGCAGAAGATCACCATCGAGCAGGTCTACGACGTCCTGGCGGTGCGGATCGTCACCGACTGCGTGAAGAACTGCTACGCCGCCCTGGGCGTTATCCACAACGAGTGGCGGCCCATTCCCGGACGCATCAAGGACTTCATCGCCATTCCGCGCCCCAACCTGTATCAGTCTCTCCATACCTCGGTGATGGGCCCCAATGGCCAGACCTTCGAAGTGCAGATCCGCACCGAGGAAATGCACCGCGTGGCCGAGCAGGGGATCGCCGCCCACTGGAAATACAAGGAAGGCCGCAAAGACGCCGGGGGCGAAGAGGACCAGCGAATCGCCTGGCTGCGGCACCTCCTGGAGTGGATCCAGGAGATGCGCGACTCCAACGAGTTCATGTCCACCCTGAAGGTGGACCTGTACCGCGAGGAGGTCTACACCTTCACGCCGCGCGGAAAAGTGATCGTGCTGCCGCGCGACTCCACGCCCGTCGATTTCGCCTACGCCATTCACACCGCGGTGGGCCACACCTGCGTCGGGGCCAAGGTGAACGGCCGCATCGTTCCGCTCAAGTACGCGTTGCGTAACGGCGACGTGATCGAGATTCTCACCCAGCCGGGCCACATGCCGAGCAAGGACTGGCTGGGCCTGGTGCGCACCCCGCGCGCGCGCAACAAAATACGCACCGTCATCAACGCCACCGAGCGGGCGAAATCCATCGAGATCGGCCAGAAGTACCTGGAGAAGGAAGCGCGGCGGGTGGGCGTCCACCTGGCCCGCATCGCCAGGACCGATTTAGAGCGGGTCGCCTCTGAGTACGGCTTCGCCAAGATGGACGACCTGTACGCCGCGCTGGGCTACGGGAAATTCTCGCCGCGGAAGATCCTGCAGAAGCTCGCGCCCGATACGGTGGGCCTGGAGGAGGAAGAGGAGAAGTCGCCGCCGCCGTCCGCGCCCGCGGGCGCACCGTACGTGCCCGACACCGGGGACCTGGTCATCAAGGTCAAGGGCATGGACGACCTGCTGGTCTACCGCGCCAAGTGCTGCAACCCGATTCGCGGCGAGGCGATCGTCGGCTACGTGACCCGCGGCAAGGGCGTCGCCGTGCACTCGACCAATTGCTCGAACGTGACCAACCTCATGTACGAGGCCGAGCGCCGCATCGACGTGGAGTGGACGCGCGCCACCACCGAGTCGTTCCCGGTCAAGATCGTGGTCTACACCAACGACCGGCCCGGCATGCTGAGCGAGCTGACCTCGGTACTGTTCCACGAGAGCAGCAACATCCGCAGCCTGGAGGCGAAGCAGAACGAAACGGAGGGCGCGGTGGTGGATATGACCGTGGATGTGCGCGACAAGAAGCAACTCGAGCGCATCGTCGCGGCCATGCGCCGCCTCTCGGGGATCATCGATGTCGAACGCATGTGAACCTCAACCGCAGAACATCGCCGTCTCCCGCTCGAAGGGGATCCGAATCGACTGGGACGACGGGCACCATAGCGAGTACGCGCTCCAATACCTGCGCGACCATTGCCCCTGCGCGCAGTGCACGGGCGCGCACGGGACCGCGCCGGCCGCCGCCGCCTCTCCGTTCCAGCTCTTCCAGACCGCTTTGAAGATCCAGGAAGTCGAGCCGGTGGGCAACTACGCCATCCGCCTCCACTGGAGCGACGGCCACAGCAGCGGAATCTACTCCTACGAGCACTTCCGCCGCATCTGCCCCTGCCCTGAGTGCACGGCCATAGTGGCGTAGTGGTTCTCGCGGCACCCCGTTACCGAGCCGCGACCGCCAGGGAGCGGACTTACAGTAGCCGGAAATTGACTTCGATCCGGGCCACCACCGCCACCGGTTTGCCGTTCTTCATGCCGGGGCGGAAGCGCCACTGCCGGACGGCTTCGACGGCTTTCTGATCGAGTCCCAGCCCCAGCGGGTTGGGGATCTTGAAGTTGGTCGGGTAGCCCCGTTCGTCGATGACGATTTCGAGCACGACGGTCCCCTGGAACTTCGCCTTGCGAGCTTCTTCGGAATACTCGGGGTCCACTTGGTAGAGCGGAACCGGCGCGGAGACGCCGCCCTTCCCGGGGAAAAAAGCTCCACCGTACCCGACCTCCCCCGGTCCCCAACCAGGGCCCTTGCCGGGACCAACGCCGCCGTCATGGCCATCGCCGATCCCGTCGCTGTCGCCTCGCCCCGGTGATGGCGGTCCGGGCAGGGCAGACGGATCGCCCCACATCTTCGCGTCGATCTTCGGCACGCTCACATCCGAGGGACCGATCAAGGTGGGTTCTACGACCAAGGCGAAGGATTGATCGCGGTCCACGGGCCTGGGAGGCACGAACTGGTGGTCGGCGAAGCGCGGCAGTTGTCCCCGGCTGGCGGGCAAGACCGCTCTGCCTCCGCCCCCTCCGCCGCCTTCGCTGGGATTCGGAGCCAGAAGATGCGGCATCACCAGGCGGGTCACACGCCAGGGATGTTGTTTCGACGAAGTCGGCGCCGGGCTTGCCCCGGCCAGCGCATAGAGAAGCGCAATCACTCCCGCGTGGATCACTATGGAGGCGGCGCCCGCCTGCTTGGGGTGACGGTAGGCATCGCCGGTGGCGGCGACGAAGAAGGGTCGGGGTCTTTCGTCCATGGAGGCTCCTCAAAAGGCGCCTCCGCTCTCCCCGATTCCTAGACGGCGGGCGTGGCGGACGGTTGCATCAAAAGCGTCGTTGTTCTTACAGGAGCCGGAAGTTCACTTCGACGGTGGCCAGGACGGCTACGGCATGGCCATCCTTCTTGCCAGGCAGGAAGCGCCACTTCTGGACGGCCTCGATGGCTTTTTCGTCCAGGCCCAGGCCCAGCGGCCGAACAACCTTGAAGTTCGTCGGCAGGCCCTTTTCGTCGATGACGATCGAGAGCACCACGGTGCCCTGGAACTTGGCCTTGCGTGCCTCTTCGGAGTACTCCGGCTCGACCTTATAAATGGCCACGGGAGCGGAAACGCCGCCACCGATCCGGAAAACTCCTCCGCCAGCGCCGCCGCCTTCGCCGGGTCCGTATCCGGGACCCCGTCCAGGGCCGATGCCGCCGCCCGATCCACTACCGATGCCGCCGCCCGACCCGGTGCCGTTCGAGGGAGGCCCAACCTTACCCAGCGGATCGCCCCATTGGTCCATGTTCACGTTGGGGAGCTTCATGTCGGCTTGACCAACGAGCGTGGGCTCCATCAGGAGTTTCGGGTTCGAATTGTTCACCACGGCAGCCGGGGGAACGAATTGCCGGGCTGCGAAGCGCGGAGCGCGTCCCTTGCTGGCGGGCAAGGGCGAGCGGTCGCCGCCGCCGCCGCCACCCTGGGCCATCTGCTGCTTGGGCTTGAGGTCGGGCATGAACGGCGCCAGATCGGGAGCCACCAGCACGACGCTCTTCTGCACCGCGGTACGGACGGTCTTGTTGGTGCCCAGCGTGAACAGGGCGACCACGACTAGCACGTGAACTCCGACCGAAGAGAGCGCGGACTGTCTTCCGTAGCGGTATTCTCCCCAGATGTCCTTAACCGGAACCGGCTTCGAGGTGAGTTCGAGGGGCGGAAGCTTGGGAGGGTGGATGGCCTCCCGGACGTTGCGGACGAAAGACTTGTACCAGGGTTCTTCGACTTCGGGTAGCCACAGTCTGTCGAGATGATCGACAATGGGCTGGGGCGGTTGAGAAGCGCCGGCGGGAACTGCCGATTGGGTGGGCTTAGACGTTTGACCTTCCATCTTCGTCGTCACTTACGGCGCTCCTTCAGCGCTCTCGCGCGTCAGTCTCGCCTGAATAGACGCCTCAGCGACGCCCGCAGTTGCAGCTTTTGAAAGCTCTGGCGGGCTTTTTCTCCTCTAAAGTGTAGCACATCGCTCGGGGGGAACACCCGCTCCCGAAAACCATAGGCAATTCTAACAGTCCTCGAAGGCGCTTGGAAGACCCATCCGGGGGAGTACTGCCGTCAGCCCGGACACCGTTAGGGGGCAATGAGGCGCGCCCAACGGTCGAAAACCGTGGCGGCGAGGCGTGCGATTTCGGCTGCGTGGGCGTCCGGGTCGATGGGAGTGGAAAGCTCTCTCACGTCGCCCGAATTGGCGTCTTCGCGGCACCAGGCGGAGATCATTTCCGGGCTAACCTCCAGATGGAACTGGAGTCCGTAGGAATGGGGGCCGGCACGGAAGGCCTGGTTGCGGCAGGCGTCGGACCAGGCCAGATGCTGGGCGCCTGGGGGGAGATCGAACGTCTCGCCGTGCCAGTGGAAAACAGGCTGCGGGGAGGGCAATCCGTTCAAAAGAGGGTCGTCAAGGGCCGATTCGGTCCAGTAGACGGGCGCCCAGCCAATCTCTTTCACCGGGTTGCGGTAGACGCGGGCGCCTAGAGCGCGCGCCAGGAGCTGCGCTCCGAGGCAGATTCCGAGAACGGGCTGGCCGGCGGCCAGAGCGGCTTGGATGATGGCGATCTCCTGGCGAATGAAAGGCAGGTCGTCGTTAGCGGACATGGGGCCGCCCATGAAAAGGAGGGCTGCGGCGGAGTTAGGGTCGGGCTCGGCGTCCGAATAGACCAGCTCGATCCCACGCGAGCGGAGGGCGGGAGCGATCAGGCCCACGTCCTCGAAGGGGACATGCCGGAAAGCCAGCACTCGCATCCCCTCCAGATTAACGAAAACTCAAGCACCCGGCCAGCGGGACGATAAGAGACTCAGATGCGTGTCCTGATCGCCGACGATGAGACAGTATCGCGCCGGATGCTGGCCCGGATGCTGGGCGCCAACGGCTATGAGGTGGTCGCCGCCAGCGATGGCGACGAAGCGTGGCGGATCCTGGAGCGGGCGGACGCGCCCCGGCTGGCCATTTTGGATTGGATGATGCCGGGGATGACCGGGCCGCAGTTGTGCCAGAAGCTGCGCGGGTTGAATCGCGAGCCCTACACGTATGTGCTGCTGCTTACGGCGCGCACCGACAAGCAGGACGTTGTCGAAGGGATGGACGCCGGCGCCGACGACTACGTGACCAAGCCCTTCGAGGCCCGAGAGCTCCAGGTGAGGCTGAGGGCCGGGCGGCGAATTCTGGACCTGCAGGCCGATCTGGTGAAGGCGCGCGAAGCGCTGCGAGAGCAGGCCACGCACGACCCTTTGACCGGCCGGTGGAACCGCTATGCGCTACTCGAAGCCCTGCAGCGCGAATACAGCCGGGCGGGACGCGATGGGACGCCTTTAGCGGTGATCATGGCCGATCTGGACCACTTCAAGCACGTCAACGACACCTACGGCCACCTGGCCGGCGACGCCATTCTGAGAGAAGCCGCGGCGCGGATGCAGGCCGCGGTCCGGTCCTACGACCTGGTGGGGCGGTATGGCGGCGAGGAGTTCCTGATTGTGCTACCGGGCACATCGGGGTCGAACGCCATGCAACTGGCCGAGCGTCTGCGCGTCACACTGGCCCAGGAGCCGGTTGGCCACGAGTTCTTCCGCATCAGCATCACGGCCAGCTTTGGCGTGGCGGCGACGGGGGAGGGGCCGGGCGAAGGTTGCCAGAACCTGATCCGGCTGGCGGACGAGGCCCTGTATCGCGCCAAAGAAAAGGGGCGGAACCGCGTCGAATGGACGGGGGCGGAGGAGGGGGCTACTGCGCTGGGGAGTCTTGTTGCCGTTGTCGGGCGACCTGGAGGTGACTGAGTGCTTCGGCATACTGCGAGACGCCGCGAAAGAGCGCCTCCGCGACCTTCTGGCGGTACTCCGGTTTCTTCAGGAGGCTCTCGTCCTTGGGATTGCTCAAGAACGCGATCTCTGCGAGCACCGACGGCATCTGGGCTCCGATCAACACCACAAACGGCGCCTTCTTGATGCCGCGATTCTTGAAAGAGCGGTTGCGCGGCAGGTTGGAATACATCGCTTTCTGTAGGATGGAGGCCAGCTCGCGGGACTCCTGCACCTTCTCGTTGAGGGTGATTCGCTGGACCAGGGTTTGCAACTCATGGATCGAGGTCTGCGAGGCTGCATTCTCTCGCGCGGCGACTTCGAGAGCGTCCTCAGAAGTAGTGAAGTTCAAATAGAACGTCTCGGAACCGGCGATGCGCGGCAGTTGCGACGAGTTGGCGTGAATGGAGAGGAACAGGTCGGCCTTCTTGTCGTTGGCGAGGCGGGTGCGCTCTTCGAGAGGGATGAAGGTGTCATCCGAGCGGGTGTAGACGACCTCGCTGGCGAGTCGCTGGACGATGAGGGCGCCGAGGCGCTTGGCCACATCGAGCACCAGGTCCTTCTCCATGAGGCCGCCCGGACCGATGGTGCCGGTATCGTGGCCGCCGTGGCCGGGATCGATCACCACGCGGTCGATCTTGAGGCCAAGCGCGCGGATGAGGGAGCGGTCGCCGTTGCTGTCGCGCTTGGCAGCGAACGCGGTCTCGTCAGGGGCCGGGGCAGGTGTCGGCTGGGGCTTGGCAACGGGCGGAGGAGCGACCGGAGCGACCTTCGCAACGAACGGATCCTCGGTGCGCCTGGCCCAAACTCCGCTTGCTGACGCGCGCGGTTCGGTAACGGGGGGGGCGGTGGGCTTGGGGGCCGGGGCTTCGAGGACGGAGGCCGGCGAGATCTTCAGCGGCGGCGGAGGCTTGGGCTGCTCGGGCGCCGGCTCGGGGACCGCCTCCTTGAGAACGTGGCTGCCCGTGACGCTGCGGGCCGGAGGCATGGCCGGACCGTGGCCCGGCAGGCGCAGTTCGATCATGATGCGGTCGGGATTGGTGAGCTGCGAGATCGAGTAGTCGGCCGCCCCCGTCAGGTCGAGCACGATGCGGATCACCTCGGGTTGGGCGAGCGCGATCCGAATCTGGTTGACCAGCTTGTCATTGACCGGAATCACCTGCAGGCCGCGCGTGCCGGTCTGGCGCCGAACGCCGGTCAGATCCAGGAAGAGCCGCTCGGGGTTATCGATCCGTTCGGCATGGTACTGCGCCTCGGAATCCGTTTCAATGGCCACCCGGGTCACATCCCCGAGGGACCAGAAGCGCACCGCCGTGATCTGAGGAGAGGCGGCCATGGCGCAGGCCGCCAGGGTCCAGGCTATGGCCAGGGTCTGGGGGATGGGTCTCATGGGGTGGGGCGGGTGCGAATATGAAGGACGCCCCGCGCGTCCGTGTACTGCTCGACGGGCCGGTAGGCGGCGGCCTCGGGAGCGGCAGGCGCTGGAGCCGCGGTTCCGGCGGCGGCACGGGCGTCCCTCCAGTTCCTGGCCACCTTGCGCACGTAGTCGGTGGTCTCCTGGTAGGGCGGCACGCCGCCATGCTTCAACACCGCGCCTTCTCCGGCATTGTAGGCAGCCAGCGCCAGGGTCTCGGGTGCGTCGCGGTCGCCGTAGAGGTCGAGCAGGTACTTGAGGTAACGCACGCCTCCGTCGATGTTCTCCCACGGGCTGAACGCGTTCTTGACGGCGAAGCGGCGCGCCGTCTGGGGCATCAATTGCATCAGCCCCTGGGCGCCCTTGGGGGAAACGGCGGCCGGGTTGTAGTTGCTCTCGATCTGGATGACGGAGCGCACCAGCAGGGGATCCACCTGGTAGCGCTCGGCGGTCTGGCGGACGTAGTCGTCGAGTGCGTTGGCGAGTGCGGCCCAGGCGTGGGTTCCGGAGGCGGGGCGGCCGGTGATCGAGGCGGTTCGAACCAGCCTGCCGCTGCGCACGTCCACGCGGACCACGGAGGCGATCTGAGGGGTGGGAGCGGGCATAGGAGTGGCGTTGTCCGCCGCCAGGGCGGGTAACAACCAGCAACCGGCGATCAAACAAAAACGCATGTCTTTGTTTTAAACCATTCTACGCCGAAAATCATCGCCGTGACCAGGGAGTTGGGCGCGAACCACGCCGGGTGAGCGCCGCCCATCCTGTCGATGACCCGAAGCGAGCAGCGAGCGCGTGTTTTCATCAATGCTATCATTTTCGTGGAGCGTTTGACAGGTGGCCGACAGCTTTCCCCACTACATCGAGTTCCGCCACGTCGATAAGACGTTCGATCACCCCGTTTTAGTCGATGTCAGCTTTCATGTAAATGCGGGGGAGACGGTGGCCATCATCGGCCGCAGCGGCGTGGGCAAGTCGGTGACGCTGGGCCACATTATGGGTTTCCTGAAGCCGGACGCCGGCCGGGTGATCGTGGCGCATGAGGACATCACGGATTTCGAGGAGCCGGAACTGCGCCGCATCCGGAGGAGGGTGACCATGGTTTTCCAGTCCGGAGCTCTTTTCGACTCGCTGACCATCGCCGAGAACATCCTGTTCTCGCTGGAGCTGCGGCAGGACTACAGCGAGCACAACAAGGATGAGGTTGTGGCCGGGCTGCTGAAAATGGTCGACCTGGCCGAGTTCGCCGACGCCTACCCCGCCGACATTTCGACCGGTTACAAGCGGGCGGTGGCCATTGCCCGGGCCCTGGCGGCGCAGCCGGAGTGCATCCTGTACGATGAGCCGACCACCATGGTGGACCCCATCATGTCGGACCACATGGCGAACCTGATGCGGCGCCTGAAGCAGCAGCTCAAATTGACCTCCATCGTGGTGACGCACGATCTGGACCTGATGCGCAGGGTGGCCGACCGGGTGGTGGTGCTCGACGAAGGGCGGGTCATCTACTTCGGTGCGACCTCGGAGCTGGAGCAGTCGGAGCACCCGCACATCAAGGAATTCCTGGCGCTGGACCGGGTATGACGGGCACGTTCTGAGGTTGCCATGACCATGACGTTTCGGATTCTGGCGGTTGGGGCTCTCGCGGTGGCGGCCCTGTCGTCCCCGGCTTGCTTCCTCTTCCAGGGTGCCCCCGCCCGGTCCGATGTGCGGCTGGGCGTGGGCGCCGAAAAGACTCCTTCGCTCGACTTGCGGGTAGAGAATTCGAGCGGCCAGTTGATACTGACCTGGAATTCGCAGTCGGAGCTGATCGAGAAAGCGACAGCAGCGACGCTCACGATCATCGATGCGGACCACAAAGAGGATGTAGACCTCGATCTCGCCACGCTCCGTAACGGCTCCATCACTTATTCACCCGTAACCGGGGAGGTGAGCTTCCGACTGGAGGTGCGCGATGCCAAGAGCGGCATGCGCGAGGCCGCTTCCGTGATGTTCTCGGGCACTCCACCGCCTGCGGTTCCGCGGATAACAGCGCCGGCGAAAGACGTTCCGCTCGCGTTGCGGGTGGAGCGTTCCAGCGGTCAGTTGCTGGTGGCCTGGACGCGCGAGTGCGCCATCATTCAGAACGCCACGCGAGCCACGCTCATAATCGTCGATGGAGACCACACAGAGGATGTCGACCTGGACCTGGCGACACTCCGGAACGGGTCCATCCTCTACTCCTCCGTAACCGCGGACGTGAGTTTCCGGTTGGAAGTGATTGACGCCACTCGCGGCGCCCAAGCCGTCGCCTCAGCCCGTTATACGGCCCAGGCCCCCCCACCTGACAAACCGCCGTCGCATGTGGTAGATTGAGAATTCCAACGTATCTCAGTGGGAGGTAGGGACATCGTTCCTACCGCTTGCACCAATGAGGAGTTATGGCACGTAAACAAGGTAAAAAGTATCTTTCTGCCGCCCAACAAGTGAAGCCGCAGCCTTATGCTCTCGAAGAGGCTGTGCCGCTGGTCCAAAAAGTCAAGTTTGCCAAGTTCAATGAGACGGTCGAGTTGCACATGAAACTCGGCGTCGATCCCAAGCACGCCGACCAGATGGTTCGCGGCACGGTGGTGCTGCCGAATGGGCTGGGCAAATCCAAGAAGGTCCTGGTGATCGCCTCGGGCGACAAACTGCGCGAGGCCGAAGAGGCCGGCGCGGATTTGGTCGGCGGCGAGGATATGGTGGCGAAGATCCAGGGTGGCTGGACCGACTTCGACGCCGTGATCGCGACGCCGGACATGATGCGGTCGGTGGGACGTCTGGGCAAGGTGCTCGGCCCGCGCGGCCTGATGCCGAACCCGAAGACCGGCACGGTGACCATGGACGTAGCCAAGGCCGTGCGGGAGACCAAGGCCGGCAAGGTAGAGTTCCGCGTGGACAAGACCGGCATTATCCACGCATCGGTCGGGAAGACGGGTTCCGCCACCGACAAACTGCACGAGAACGCGCTCACGCTGATCCAGGCAGTGGTGAAGGCCAAACCGGCGGCGGCCAAGGGCAAGTACGTCAAGAGCGTCACGATCTGCTCGACCATGGGGCCGGGCGTGAAGCTGGATGTGACCCCGTACAACGCCAAGGCCGTATAAGCCGGCGGAGGAAAGCATCGTGAAAAAGAGAGCGGACAAGAAGAAGGAAGCCGAGTTGTTGCGCCGGGAGCTGGAACGAACCTCCCACATGTTCGTGACGTGCTTTGAGAAGCTCACGGTGGCGCAGGATTTCGAGCTGCGGAAGGCGGTCCGGGCGGCGGGCGGCCGTTACCGGGTGATCAAGAATAACCTGGCGGCGAAGGCGGCCGAGGGGACGCCGGCAGAGACCCTGCTGGGCGGGCTGAAGGGCATGACGTCGCTGGCGTACACGACGGCGGATCCGGTGGCGTTGGCCAAAACGCTGACCGCGTATGCCAAGACGCACCCCGCCTTCACGTTCAAGGCAGGCATGGTGGAAGGCCGGGCGATCGAAGTACGCTCGATCAGCGAACTGGCGAACATGCCGTCGAAGGAGCAGTTGATCGGCAAGGTGATGTGGCTGATCAATTCGGCGTCGCAACGGCTGGCAGTGAGCCTGAACGGGGTGGCCAGGAATCTGGCGATCGTTCTGGGTCAGGCGATCAAAGAGAACAAGTTCACGGGATAACGGCCTGTGGCGCGTGGCCGGCGGTCTCGAGGTTGAGAGACGCCTGCCGCGGGCCGCGAGCCACAGACTACTAGAAGCAACGAGCTAAGGAGTTCGACGAAAATGGCGGACGTAAACGCGATTCTGGAACAGATAAAGGGTCTGACGCTGCTCGAGGCGGCGGAACTCGTCAAGGGAATTGAAGAGGCTTTCGGCGTGTCGGCTGCCGCGGCGGCGGTAGCGGCGGCCCCGGCGGCAGGCCCGTCGGCAGCGGCTCCGGCGGCGGAAGAGAAGACCGAGTTCTCGGTGGTTCTGACCGTAGTGGGCGCCAACAAGATCAACGTGATCAAAGCCGTCCGCGAAGTCACCAGCCTGGGGCTGAAGGAAGCCAAGGACCTGGTGGATGGCGCGCCGAAACCGATCAAAGAGGGCGTGAACAAGGACGAGGCGGAAGCGATCCGCAAGAAGTTCACCGACGCCGGCGCGACCGTGGAAGTAAAGTAAAGCTGCTATGTTTTTGACAGGGCGGGGGTTACCTCGCCCTGCACGGACCTTTCCCGATGCCGAGGGGAGGGTTCGGCTGGGCCATTTGACGCCCAAGGAACGAGTCTGGTAGACTCGTCTCTGGGCCTATTCCACATCGAGTGTTCGTGAACCTCGCAGCCGAAATCTGTGTCTTCAGTCCGCTTGAAGCAAGGCAGAGGGTGTACCTACTTGATCCATCGCCCGTCGAGCCGGTCGATGCCATTGCTGCGATTGGATTTCCACCCCGCTCGACGCACCACCTCGACCAAGAATTCCTGGATTACGCACCGCTCATGAGGTCCCTGCACGGGCCGGTTGACCCGGCCGCTCACGCGCACGGCTCCGGCACCCCGGCGCGCGCTTATTGGCAATTGCGGAGCAGCGGAGGGTGTTTTGCCCCGCTCCCGTGCTTGACTGTTTCATAAGTTCTGTTCTGTAGCCTTATCGGCTTTCAGGAGTCAACAATGCAGACTACTGCGGCGAACGGCGTTCGGGAGCGGGTCGACTTCTCTCGTATCAAGACGTCGATACCGATCCCGAATCTCATCGAAGTACAGAAGAATTCCTACGAGCGCTTTCTTCAGATGGACCTGCTCCCGAGCGAACGGGAGGACGTGGGCCTCGAGAGCGTCTTCGACAGCGTGTTTCCGATCTCGGATTTTCGCGGGCTGAGCCAGCTCGAGTTCGTCGATTACGCCATCGGCAACTGGGAGTGCAAGTGCGGCAACCTGAAAGGGCTGCACCATTTGCGTTCCACCTGCCGGAACCCGAGCTGCGGCGCGACCATCCAGACCGATCCGTTCCACGCCGGCGACGTGTTGTGCCCCAAGTGCGGCACCTTCAACAAGAACATCGTCACCTTCTGCAACCGCTGCGGCG
>Ga0182027_10004801_pt1 | contig 20751 bp, 26 predicted proteins | sample 712E1DmetaG_FD_121300 | JGI IMG/M metagenome (GOLD analysis project Ga0182027, IMG submission 121300) | Permafrost microbial communities from Stordalen Mire, Sweden - 712E1D metaG (Illumina Assembly) | ecosystem: Environmental > Terrestrial > Soil > Wetlands > Permafrost | place: Sweden...
CATACAATTCTGGCGGACAAGGTCCATACCTTGACCGAAATGCTTGATTTTATACACCAATATGCAGTTTCCAGTCATGAAATGGTACATGATAGCCGGGTTTATGATTTGAACAACAGACTCCTTAGGCAGGCTTGATGGAATAAACACAGTCATAACTCAATATGTTTTATTTATTTTAATATCCATAGTTATTAAATTAACATATTAAAATAGATGATATCAATAATAAAGACACTTATTCATTTATTTATAAAGCAGCACCATATAGTAAATTAAACGCGATATTGGCTAAAATATAAAACTGAATCACTCACAATTCTGAAATTAAATAAGGTTCTTATCAGATAATTAATCAGGAGAACTTATAATGAAGTATGAATGGCGGAAAAATGAAAAAAGGTTTTATCTCCCCAATGCAAAGCCGGAATTAATAAAAATTCCTTCCTTCAATTTTTATTCAATTGAAGGGAAAGGCAACCCAAATGATGAGTTTTTTTCTGACTATATAGGAGCATTATATTCTTTATCATATGCCGTAAAAATGGCGCCTAAATCGGGAAAAGCTCCTAAAAACTATTTTGATTATACAGTTTATCCATTGGAAGGGATTTGGGATATAACTGAAGAAGCAAAAAAAAGAAATAACGGTAAAATGGATAAAAATGACCTTGTATTTAATTTAATGATCAGACAGCCAAATTTTGTAACTGAGGAGTATTCACAGGAAATTATTGAAAAAACAAAAAAGAAAAAACCAAGTGAATTACTTACTTCGGTTAAATTTATGAATCTTGAAGAAGGGGAATGTGTACAAATTATGCATATCGGCAGTTTTGACAATGAACCTATGAGTTTCAAAATAATGGAAGAATATTGCGATAAGAATAATTTAATTAGAGAATCAAAACAGCATAGAGAAATATATTTATCGGATGTAAGAAAGGTGGTTCCTGAAAAATTAAAAACGATATTAAGATTTAAAGTAAGACAAAAAGCATAGAATAATTAATATATCGCTGCTATAATATATTTATTCACTGATAGATAATTTATTAACAATGAGAATATTAAAATGCTAAAAGAGATAAAGGTTTTATTCGTTTCAAGTATAGGAGCAATCGTTCACGACAATATTGATAGTCAGAAACTATATATAGAAACACTTGGATTGCCGTTAAAAAAGAAGAAAATAATTACTGTCATACAGAAGAATTAGCAGGTGTAAAATATTTTGTTCTTTGGCCGCTGTCATATGTTGCTGAATCCTGTTTTGGTGTTAATAGCTGGCCGAAAGACATACCAATACCTCAAACTAGTATTGAATATGAAGTGGAAGATTTTGATTCCGCAACCGAAATAATGAAAGATAAAGGTTATAAACTTCTTGTCACAGTCCGCAAAGAACCATGGGGTCAGATAATTACACGATTCCTAAGTCCTGAAGGAATACTCATTGGATTGACTTACACACCCTGGATGCGGACTGAAGAAAAGAAATAATCTAAAATAAACAGGATCTTTTTTCTAAACATTAAATTGTAAAGCAAAAAAGGATGACTATTATGAATTACATCTCAGAATTAAACAAACAAAAAGAAACCCTTAATGGTCTATTTGATAAAAAGGATATTTTCAAAAAGAGATATAGAAAGGGCGGCTGGACTGGAAAAGAAGTATTAATTCATATTAAAGATGCAGAGACAGTTGCTTATGATAGAATACGAAGAATAGTATCAGAAAATAACCCGGTTCTTTGGTTTTTTGAACAGGATTTATGGCAGAAGAAACTAAATTATATGAAACAGGACATTTCACTAGCAAAACAAGTATTTAATATTACAAGGGATTCAATTGTTGAAACAGTAGAAATGCATTTAAAAAAGTATGCTGAAAAAGAAGCTGTTCACTCACGACGCGGTTTAATAAATATGAAACAATTGGTAGAATTCCTAATTTGGCACACAGATCATCATATAAATCAAATAATGAAAATTAAAGCAGGGGAATAATTCTCATGATTGTCTGAACTCAAAGAGTATTTGATTACTCTTAGCTGGTAAGACTAATAGTTAATAGCAGAAACAGTAATAATAAATTAGAATTAATAAGAAAGGACTGATATGGTAAGTCGGGTTTGGCATTGTTATACTACACCGGAAAATGCGGACGCATTTGAAAGACTTCTTAAGACAGATATATTTATTGGAATACAAAATCGTAAGATTGCTGGCTACAAAGGAGTACAGCTTTTTCGTCGTGTTCTGGATAGTGAAATTGAATTTATTACAGTAATGTGGTTTGAATCATTTGATTCAGTTCGGAGTTTCGCCGGAGATAATTATGAAGATGCAATTACTCCTTCAAAGGTGACTGCATTTCTTACTAGATTTGATGAAAGATCACAGCATTATGAAGTAACCATAGATATGTGTGATTAATAACTAGTTTATATAGAAATCAGGAATACGGATGATGAAAAACCGGGTAATACTTATTGTTGCTTTATGCATCTGCTCAAATATTATCGCGCAAAATATTTATAATCATGTCCCTTCGAAAGTTGATACATCAAAAAAATATCTTTTTTATCTGCATGGTGTAATAATTGAAAATCAGGGAATCCTGCCGGTAAGTGAAAAATATGGGACTTATAAGTATGAAGAAATATTAAAGTCTTTGGCAGTAAATAATATAAATGTTATAAGTGAAGCACGAGGCAAAAATACAGATGTTCTTGAATATGCAACAAAAGTTTCTACGCAAATTGATAGCCTTTTAAAATCGGGAGTCCCGATAAGAAATATTTCGGTTGTTGGTGCATCAAAAGGGGGCGGTATTGCTGTAATGGTTTCTCATTTAATGAAAAATGAAGATTTAAAATTTGTAATAATGGCAATTTGTAATGAGGGAATGGCAAAAATATGGAAAGAAAACGGAATTAAATTATGGGGTAGAGTTCTATATATTTTTGATGAAAAAGATGAAATTGCAGGCAGCTGTATATGCTATTTGGATATTTTAAAAAGCAGCGGACTGAAAGAGTATAAAGAAATTGAGGTTAAACTTGGCTTGGGACACGGAATATTATACTCGCCTTATAAAGAATGGGTTTTGCAAGCACTAGAATGGGTCCGAAAATAAATTATAGTATGTATACTGTAATAATATAAGGGAAATAAAATATTATAAGATTTGAAAATATTAAAAAACGACCGTAATGCTTTGTTAATAACTAACAACTTTTAATGAATTAATCTTTTAAAATTATTTCTTGATAGAAAAGGGGAATAAAAATGACGAAATTATTTTCAATTATATTAATATTGATTCTATTTAAACCGATTTCCGCTCAACAAAATACACTAAAAGATTTTCTTCCACTTTCACTTGGCAATAAGTGGCAATATAGTTTTTATTCAGATAGTTATAATATTATGAGCCATTCTTCCGTATCTGATACCGGTAATGTTGAATTAGATATTATAGGGAAAAAAGATTCGGCGAATTGTACCATATGGCATTTTATTCAGAGAAGATCATATAAGATGAAAGCATATATAAGCTATGGCTGGAATTACGCAAGTGTTAAGGATTCTGCAACTTTTGATCTTGTTGAAGTAATAAATGGAAATCATGAATTATATACCGCGAGTTATAATTATTCTAAAATATTTCCCTTTGCGAAGACGAGTTTTGATTCACTTAAAATATTTAGATATTATTCCAATGATATAGGTAATTTAATTAAAAATATTACATACGAAACTGTTGATTATACAGATGCTCATAATATTACATTTAGTTCGGATGTTGGAATAATTCAACTGGTCAGTAATTATGGTTCAATGTTTGGTGGGGCATCCAATAGATATCATTTTCAAGAATTCCATCCGGGATATCCGGAACCGCATTTAAGAATTCCGAACAATATATATGCAATTTCCACTTTAACCGGGATACCAAAGGATTCTACGATAATAATTGTGAATGACGGGTTGCAACCACTTATTTTGACTGCAGTAGAATCAAACAATCAAAGGTTTTCAGTAATTGGATTCAGTAAAATAATTCCACCCATTTCCAATGGCAGTATAACCATCCGGTTTAATTCTGATGTATCGGAAACAGTTCTAGCCTCTCTTGATATTACTTGTAACTCATATAATACTACTAATAAATTAGCACTGTCAGGAAAAACTTATTTGGCAGCCATTTGTACGATCCAACCGTCACTCCCGATATACTTAGGCTTTGCATATCATAATGAGGTTGCAAAAGGAACTTATTCAATTTTTAATAAAGGAAATTCTATATTACTCATTGATAGTATTAAATCCAATAACTCGGTTTTTTTTACAAAGAATCAAAAAATTATAGCTCTGCCAGGTCAAAGTGTAGTGGATACTATATATTTTGCACCAACTACATCAGCAACATATATGGGGAAAATATCTATATTTAGTAATTCATCTACCTCTCCGGACTCAATAATAATAAATGCAATATCATTCGAAAAACCTATGATAATTGAAGATCCCAAGCAAATAAGTTTTGGAATTCATAGTATTGGGGAGACTAAGGATACTTCAATTATAATAACTAATAATGGGAATGAAAGTATTTTTTTAAATGCTAGCGTAATTCTTGATGTAAATGTTCACTTTTTGGAAAGATTCCCTTTTCTTGTAGGAAACAAATACTTATACTTTGACACTGAAATCAAACCTCACTCAACTTGTCAGGAAGTAATTTTTTATATTCCACGAAGTAATGGCAAAGTAACTGGTCATATAAATAATCATTATACTAATTCTGGATACACAGTCTTAGAGACTAATATAAATTTAGTTGGAGGTGATAGTCCTGAAAGTGTGGTTAAAAATACAGACTTAACTCCAAAAGAATTTTTGTTGAGTCAGAATTATCCTAATCCGTTTAATCCTTCCACCGTGATAAACTTTGGAATTCCTAAGCTAAGTCATGTAAGTTTAATTATCTACGATATTTTAGGGAGAGAAGTAGCTAGTCTCGTTAATGAAAATAAATCTGCAGGTTACTATTCAATTACATATAACGCAAAGAATTTGCCCAGCGGTATATATTTTTATAAAATTCAGGCAGATAATTTTTCTTCAGTGAAAAAAATGATTCTAATGAGGTAAATTAATAATTAAAGGAACAGTACTAATATTTTGAGTTAAAAAAAGAGGCAGGCTAAATATTGAAAAAATATCAGGTATATCAGGTAGATTCATTTACTGCTGAATTATTTAAAGGAAATCCCGCGGGAGTGGTTGCAAATGCCGACGGATTAACCGATGAACAAATGCAAAGCATTGCAAGAGAATTAAACAACTCGGAAACTGCTTTTATTCTTAGTCCAACAGAAAACGATCACGAAGTATGGGTACGATTTTTCACTCCATATAATGAAGTTCCTTCTTGCGGACATGCAACCATAGCCGCTCACTATATTCGTTCCATAGAAAATAATTATGAATCCCGCATAGTAATTCAAAAAATAGGCGCGGGAATATTGCCGGTTGAAATAATAAGGGAAATCAATGATTACAAAATAATAATGACTCAGGGGAAAATAGAATTTGAGACTCCGTTTAATGCTGAAACAAATAAAAATATATTTAATGCATTTTATTTGAGTAATAATGATATAAATATAAATTGCCCGGTACAAATAGTTTCAACCGGTCATTCAAAAGTATTGGTTGGAATTAATAGTCAAAAGACTCTGGATTCAGTGAAACCAAATATGAACGCTTTATCACAAATAAGTAAGGAAATTAAATGTAACGGGTATTTTGTATTTACATTTGATACCGGAGAAGATGGAATATTAACTAAAGGCAGAATGTTTGCCCCTGCAATTGGTATTAATGAGGATCCGGTTACCGGTAATGCAAATGGACCTCTTGGAGCTTATCTTGTTAAACATAAATTGGTGAAGATTGTCGGTGAATCATTTTATTTTACGGGAAAACAAGGAGAAGCAATTAAAAGACCTGGAATTGTTGAAGTGGAAGTTGAAATAGAAAATGGGTTGCCGAAAAAAGTTAAGATTGGGGGAAGGGCAAAAATTGTATTTAAAACTGAAATTGAGATATAAGAATATTTTATAAAGAACATAAAGCTAAATTTTTGATTGAGAAATAAATGAATATAAGAAAAATTAGAAGCAATGAAAGAAATTGGGTGAATGAATTTATTCAAAGTCATTGGGGCTCAGAACAAATAATAGTTCATAATAAAATTTATGTTCCTGCGGATCACGAAGGATTTGTCTCGGAAAATGAAGAGGAAAAAATCGGTTTAGTAACTTATAATGTTCAAAAAAATAGCTGCGAAATTGTTACTCTCAATAGTACAATTGAACATCATGGATTTGGAAAAGCATTAGTTCAGGCTGTAATTGATGAAGCAAAGTCGAAAGGTTGTGGAATTGTATGGGTGGTTACAACAAATGAAAATATCAGAGCAATCGAGTTTTATCAAAAATTAGGGTTTCAATTGATTATGGTATATCCGGATGCAGTAAATTATTCAAGAAAAATAAAACCTGAAATTCCTAATGTCGCAAATAATGGAATTCCAATAAGAGATGAACTTGAATTTGTTCTTCAACTATCACCAGCATCAAATGATTCCGTGCAAAATATAAAATAGCATTTTTCTTAATTAACCATAGGAATATAATATGATACAAAAACGTCAGGATCATGAACCTCCATTTGCTATTGCTAAACAAGGTTGGCGATTCCATCATTTAGGCATTCCAACTACAATCCCTCATCAAAATGAATATTATATACCACATCTAAAAATTCATGTTTCGGGATTTGACAGCAGTCCTTATGGTATTGAATGGATGCGTTTTGATCCAGAGTGTCAAATATCTGAACTTATTAGAACAGTACCGCACATAGCATTTGAAGTAGATGATCTAAATGAGGCAATTATTGGAAAAAATCTTATTAGCGAAGTTAATTCACCATCCGAAGGGGTTAGAGTAGCTATGATTATCGACGATGGGGCTCCAGTTGAGCTCATAGAATTTCAAAAACAGAAAATAGAATAAACATTTTGCACTTCATACCTGTTCAATATGTTAAATAAAAATAAACTTAACTGTACAATACAGCTTTATAGAATTTGAATATAGAGTATTTTTGAAAAACAATTTAGGAAGTTATGGCTTTTTATATATCACTGATTCTGAAATTGTTATGTGTGATAGTACTTTATTTATTAGTTATCAGACCCAGGACACTCACGTGGGGAGCGACTCATCAAGAAGTCTTATACCGCTTAACCGGAAATGATATTGTTAAAAAACCTCACTTTAACGCGACAAGAGCTGTTACTATTAATGCTCCTTCAAATGAAATTTGGAAATGGATAATTCAAATTGGTACTGCAAGAGCCGGCTGGTACAGTATTGACTGGATAGATAACAAGGGTGTCCCAAGTTCGAATGAAATAATACCCGAATTTCAAAAAATAGAAGAAGGGTATTTTATTCCATTTACTCCCAACCAAAAGAACGGCATGTGGGTTAAAGAGTATATAGAAAATGAATATATTCTGTGGTGGGATAAAAAAGGTAATTTTACATGGGGATGGTTTTTAAAACAAACTAAAAATAATCAGACGCGACTACTTACCAGGATAAGAATAAGATACAATTTTAGTTTTCACAGGATTCTTTTTTATATACTTACCGATATAGGTGACATTATTATGATGCGTAAATGTATGCTGGGAATAAAAGAACGAGCTGAAAATAATTTCCGGAAAATAAAGTCCGTAAAATGAATTAAAATAAAAATTCCATTCTATAATAACAGATTAAAGTTTGCTATGAAAAATTCATTATTCTGGATCATATTTGTTGTGGCTGCATTGTTAGAAATCAGCGGTGATGCGATAATTCGAAGAGGGCTCCGCAATTCCGGATTTCTTCTTATTGTTCTAGGGTTTGTCATTTTAGGTTGTTACGGTCTCGTAGTCAATATTGTTAAATGGGATTTTTCAAAATTAATTGGAGTATACGTTTCAGTTTTCGCGACTATCAGTATTTTAATTGGTCGATTAATGTTTAAAGAAACTATCCCCGTATCAACCTGGGTGGGTCTGATTTTTATAATTCTTGGAGGATTAATTATTCAGTTAGGACAAAAATAATCGATTCTCCCAAGTAACTTTTTAATGTGATCCAGTTTAAAAGACTAATTGTTAATGTAAAATACTCACTAAAATTAGGTCTTACCACAAAGGCGGCAAAGGTCGATCTCTTTCCATTAATGATTTAAGGCTTGAGAGTACTTTTGGCCAACCATCTTTAATATTTTTAAGCATCTCAGAATCATTTTCAAGCTGATCGTGTGTCACCGTCAGACGTACAACATCTCTATATTGTTCAATCTTGAATGTTACTCTAGAATGTTTTTCGGGAATTGATTCATCAGCAACATCAGCCCAAGTCAAAGCGAGGTATTTAGGAGAAGCTGCGTCAATAATTTTTCCAACTAATAATAGAGTTTTTTCTTTATCCGAGCGTCTATGTTCCCATTTTGTGCCCGGCTGCCAGGTAGAAATATTTTCACAAGTCCAATATTTCGTGGTAATATTAGGATCAGTTATTGCATCCCAGATTTTTTCCTGTGTAGCCGCAATATATGTTACATAAACAAATTGAGCAGTATCCATTTTGACCACCTTTTATTCATTTTTATCGACAAGTATAAAACAAATTTGCGGAGGGAAAGTTCAAAACTTAAAAAGAGGTCTTCTTGAATTCAGTTTGATTTATAAGGTTTTTGAATATTTCCAAGGCCAGTCAACACAGTCTTTGATATCAGGAAGCAATACGTAATCTGCTTTACCTTTAAATACAAAAGTAGTTATGCGATTACCTTTAAAAAGACTTCGTGCCTCCTCAATAGTCTTTCCAGTGACGGAAACATCATCTACAAGTAAAATACTTTTTCCTTTTATAATTCCATCAAGAGTTCGAATAATTTCAGGTTTCTCAAACAGAGGGACATTGTTTTGGTCGCGATAATTGATTTTTATAGATGCTAATTCACATCCTAATTTATTCGCGGTTAAGGACGCAGGAACCATTCCTCCTTCGGCAATACCGATTACTAAATCAACTAAAGGAAGAGAAAATTTATCCAAAGCATTTTTTATCTCAGGAAAGGTAATTTTTATCATCTTAAAATCAGTTAGCCTTATTTGATAAAGGGAAAATCAGAACATTTATTATTGAAATAAGAATAATACCGGGAAGCGCAGTATATAAAACAACAGTAAAATGATTTAGAGATGAAAAAACAATCTGAGTAAAAAACATTGAAATAACAATACTTATCGGTGCAGCAAAATATTTTACATATTTAAGATTAATCAGCAGCTTTGCAATTAACACAAATAAACATAATTCAATAGTAATTATACCAACAGTTCCATACACCGGATTTCCCGTTAATAAATAATTTAGCACAGGAGAAAGAATAGCAGCACTTAATCCAACATTTAATCTGAAAAATACAACAGCGATAAATGGCGCAATGAAAATAGGCAATAATACCGCGCCGACAGAGTTGCCGGAAACAGGAATAAAATGAATCATAAAGGGTATCAGAATTGAAAAAGCTAAAACAATAACTGATTCTTTAATTTGTAATTTATTTAATGAATTTTCAATTGTAAGGGAAGTTGTATTTGGCATTTTATCCTCTATTTGTTTAACTGTCAGATGCAAAAATATAACAATAAATGGTTATATCCATGCATTAAACAATGCATATAAATTAATTTCATTTTTTATCATTTTGTAACTGTGTTGTCCCGGTAGGTCCCCAGCCGGTTACTTGAATTATTACTTCACCTTTTTTAGCATAGGCATAATGAGGCTGTTTTGCCGGTTCGGTAAAGAATGTACCGGCCGGCATCTCTATCAATTTATCTTCACTAAATGAATCACCATAGTTATAATAAAAAGTACCCGAAAGAATTACCGCAGTTCTGTTTTCAGGATGCCAATGCGGAAGTAATTTTGTTCCTGCCGGTATTCTAAAACGCATAGTATATAACCCTTCTTTTTGAGGGTCACCTGCCAAAACTATTGTTTCAATCCCCCCGTTTTGATTAGGATTTGTATTCCATTTTACTTCTTCAGGCAATATTATTTTGGGTGTAAGTGAATTGGATTGTATAAATGCGAAAGCAAAGCCGGTTACAATTGCAAAGAAAATTACCGCGGAAAATGATTTATAATTTTTCAATTTAACTCCGGTTAATAATAATTGTTAGTATAAATGAACAGCAATAAATCCGGCTATATTCAGGTTAATATCGAGAGAAAAGAAATTAAAACCTGTTTTTAGCGGGTCAAACTAATACTTCTTTATGCGGATTATACATGAATAAATTTAGAAGCAATTGTACCGCAAATCGGACAGCTTTCTTCCGGCTTGCCAAATTCAATATTTCCGCAGATGGGACAAAGATAAATTTCACTAGTATCAAGATCTTTTCCCTGTTCTGCGGCGGTCAATGCTAGTTTATATAATTCAGCATGAATTGCTTCGGCTTTTAAAGCATAACCGAACATTCTTTTTGCTTTATGTTCTTCAGCTACAGCTTGATTATACATCGGTGGATACATTTCAGTGTATTCATAAGTCTCACCGGCAATTGCTGCTTTTAGATTTTCAATTGTTGAAGCAATTCCATCCAAAGCAGATAAGTGTCCTTCGGCATGAATTCTTTCAGCTTCTGCTGCGGTATTAAATAGTCTGGCAATGTTAGTGAATCCCTCTTTCTCAGCTTTCTTTGCGAATGCACGGTATTTTTGATTAGCTTGACTTTCACCTGCAAAAGCACCTGCTAAATTTTCTTTTGTTGTTGACATTTTATTCCCTCAAAGTAAATGAATATATATAATTGCTTTACTGATTATAATTTACGCAGCTCATCCATCAACATTGTTTTAATTTTTGTTTTTTCATCAACTTTCTTAATTAATTTAGCCGGAACTCCAGCCATTACGCTAAAAGGTTCAACATCTTTTACAACTACTGAACCGGCAGCTATTACAGAACCTTTACCAACTTTAATCCCTTCTAGAACAACTGCATTTGCCCCGATAAGAACATCATCTTTGATAATTACGGGATCAGCACTAGGTGGTTCAATAACTCCGGCTAAAACTGCTCCAGCTCCAATATGGCAATTATTTCCAATAACTGCTCTTCCGCCAACAACAACATTCATGTCAATCATCGTTTTTGTTCCGATTACAGCTCCAATATTAATAACAGCACCCATCATAATTACACAATTATCGCCAATCTCAACCAAATCCCGTATTATTGCCCCCGGTTCAATTCTGCAATTATATTTTGTTAAATCCGCAAGCGGAACGGCGGAATTTCTTCTGTTATTTTCAAGGACATAACCGGTAATACACTGTTTATTTGCTTCATAAAGTTTATTGAATTCATTTAATTCGCAGAATAATATGCCAAAATCATTCCCTCCAAAATAATTACAATTTGAGAAATCTACTTTGCCAAGATCACCTTTCAAATAAACTTTAACCGGAGTCTTTTTTACTGCATTTCCTATAAAGCTGATAATCTCGTATGAATCCATTATAATCTTTCGTATTTAATTTTTGAAATTCCCAAAACAGATAAAATATATAAAATTGTTTCTTATTTAAATAACATCTGCGAAACTGTAAAATCCCTGTTTTTGCCGAAGAGCGAATTCGGCAGCTTTTATTATTCCTTCAGCAAAGGTTCTGCGGGAAATTGCGTGATGCTTAATTGTAAGAATTTCACCTAATCCGCCAAAATGAATTGCATGATCGCCCGGAATATTTCCAAGTCGTAATGAGGAAGTGTTAATTTCTTTCCCATCAAAAATATCCTGAATCATTTTTGCTGTACCGGAAGGTTTATCCTTTTTAAATCGATGATGCGTTTCCTCAATTTCGATATCCCAATCAGGAAGTTTCTCTTTCGCCAACCTTACTAATTTCATTAATACTTGTATCCCGACTGAATAATTATAACTTTGAACCACTGCAACAGACTTACTTAATTCTTTTAATAATTGCAGTTGATCATTTGATAAACTGGTTGTAGCAATTACAAGAGGACAACAAAATTTCCTTATATAGGATATTGTTTTATCCATAACATCGGGCAAAGAGCAGTCAATCAATATTTGAGGAGTATCAATTTGGATTTCACCTTCAAGACTATATGAAAATACAAGTTCATTCCCGTTTTCGGAGAATACATTTTTAACTTCGCTTCCTAATCTTCCCGAAGCACCAACTATTCCATATTTAATTTTTTCTAACATTAATAGTCCAAAGATTTTTAAACATACTTTTTTAATTCTTCTCTGAGAATATTTTCATTTTTATCCAAAATAGGAGCCATAGGCAGACGTAATATATTTTTACAGTAGCCTAATTCACTCATCACAAATTTTATCGGTGACGGGCTTGTTTCGACAAATAGAATATTCATCATTTTCATGTATTTATTGTTTAATTCTCTAGCGGTTTTGTAGTCGCCATTTAATACGGCATCGACAAGAATTTTCTTATGTGAAGGAAACGCATTTGAAAAAACTGATATTTCTCCTATACCGCCGAGTGCAATGATAGCCAGAGTTTGATCATCGTTTCCCGAATAAACTAAAAATGAGTCCGGTTTGATAGAAAACAGATGTGCAATTTGGGAAATGTTACCGCATGCTTCTTTGATCCCTTTTACATTTTTACATTGTTCAGATATCCTGACCGCAGTCTCGGGAAGAATATTCATTCCCGTTCTAGTGGGAACATTATAAAGTAAAATTGGGAGCGAAGTTCTTTCGGAAATAAATTTGTAATGAGCTATGAGACTTTCCTGAGTACCTTTATTATAATAAGGATTTACAATTAATATACCGTCAACATTTTGCTTTTCGGCTATTTTATTCATTTCAACTACATCATTTGTGTCGTTTGTACCGGTTCCTACAATAATTTTTGTTTTTCCGGCTGCTTCATTAATAACTGTTTCAACTATTTTTTCCCTCTCGTACAAATTTATTACAGGAGATTCACCTGTTGTACCTAAAACAATCAGTGCATCTACGTTACTGTCGATTTGAAAGCGTGTAATTTTTCTTAATGCCTTATAATCGACGTTATAATTTTCATCAAATGGTGTTATCAAAGCGGTACCAAGACCATAAAACATAATTCAGTCTCCTAAAAAATTTGTTAAATTATACTCGATTATTTTAGTTATTGAATAACTATAGCAGTGTAAAATATAAAATATTTGAATCAGAAAAAGTCTTTTATTAATCGAATTCAAATGGCTAAGGAAAATTCATAAAGATTTGAATATGTACAATACTAATTAGGGCATAAGAAAGGAAATTGAATAGAGTATAAATTGATGAAATATAAAAATGAAAATACAGATTCAAAGAATAAAAAACGGCGGTATAAATAAATATCGCCGTTTTAGATTAAACACCTGCAATGTGGTGAGGAAATTCATTTGCTATAATATATACTTACTTAGATCTCTGTTTTTTACAATCTTATCAAGTTTTTCATTAACCAATTCGCCTGTGATATTAATAGTATCTTCTGGCATTTTATCAGGAACATCGAATAAAATATCATCAAGTAAGGTTGTAAGAATAGTATGTAACCGCCTGGCGCCGATATTTTCAACTTGATCATTAACTGTAGCGGCTGTACGGGCAATTTCAATTATAGAACTCTCGTTAAATGCAATACTTACTCCTTCAGTCTCCAGCAATGCTGTATATTGTTTTAATAATGCATTTTGAGGAATTGTTAATATTTTTACAAAATCATCTTCGGTTAAGCTTTTCAATTCAACACGGATAGGAAACCGCCCTTGCAATTCCGGGATCAAATCCGACGGCTTAGCAATATGGAATGCTCCTGATGCAATAAATAAAACATGGTCTGTTTTTACAGGCCCGAATTTTGTATTTACTGTAGAGCCTTCCACAATTGGAAGTAAATCTCTCTGCACTCCTTCACGGGATACATCCGGACCTTGAGCGCTTTTTGTCCCGGCTATTTTATCAATTTCATCTATAAAAACAATTCCGGATTCCTGTACTCGATTAATTGCTTCACGCTGAACTGCATCCATATCAATTAACTTTTCCGCTTCTTCCTGAGCAATAACTTTGCGGGCTTCACGAATTGTTGTTTTACGTTTTTTCTTTTTCTTGGGAACCATACTGCTCATTAATTCCTGAAGATTCATAGTCATATCATCCATTCCCATTGGTCCGAGTACCTGCATGCCGAATGCCGGAGATGTAATATCAAATTCAATTAATTTATCATCCATTTCTCCTTTACGAAGTTTTTCCCGCATCCATACACGTGTTTTTTCATTTCGAAGTTCTTCGGTTTCACCTTCTTCTTCTTCAGTTGTTTCATGTTTTTTCATACGGGGAATTAATTGATCAAGAATTTTTTCCTCAGCTTGTTTTTCAGCTTTCTCCTTAACCTCTTCGGTTTTTTCAGTCCGAACCATACTTACCGCCAATTCGGCAAGATCACGGATCATCGATTCAACATCACGGCCGACATATCCGACTTCGGTATATTTTGAGGCTTCAACTTTTATAAAGGGAGCGCCCGAAAGTTTTGCAAGGCGGCGGGCGATTTCGGTTTTTCCAACGCCAGTTGGACCAATCAGAATAATATTATTAGGCATTATTTCATCCCGCATTGATTCATCAACCTGCCGGCGTCTCCATCGGTTACGCAGAGCAATTGCAACCGCGCGTTTTGCATCATCCTGGCCGATAATATATTTATCTAATTCTTTTACAATTTGATTTGGTGTAAGATTTTTATTTAAATCGTTATTCATTCCTGTTTCCTCATTTAGCAATAACTTCAACTATTATTTTATCGTTTGTATAAATGCATATCTCCGATGCTACTCTTAATGCTTCTTCAACAATTTCTTTGGCTGAAAGGTTGCTGTATTTTTTCAGCATTTTCGCTGCCGCAAGGGCATACATACCGCCGCTGCCTATTGCCGCAATATTATCTTCCGGTTCAATCACGTCCCCTGTACCCGAAACAATAAATGTCTTATCTTCTGACACAATTGCGAGCATTGCTTCAAGGCGGCGAAGATATTTATCAGTTCGCCAGTCCTTTGCTAATTCAACTACAGCACGACTTACATTACTGCTGTATTGTTCGAGTTTTTCCTCAAAACGAGCTAAAAGAGTAAATGCATCTGCCGTTGAACCGGCAAATCCGCATATAACCTTACCATTGAGTAATTTTCGAATTTTCATAGAATTATGTTTCATGACAGTATTTCCGAGCGTTACCTGCCCATCTCCACCAAGCGCAGCCTGTCCATCTTTAATTATTCCTAATATCGTTGTTGATCGTATTTTCATTCTAATTCTCCTGATTAAAATCCGCCTAAGTCGAAATGATTTATTTGCGCGAATTCGTTATTTCTGGATTAACAGCTCAATATGTATTATGACTTTTTCATTTTTTTCAAGAAAAACATAACAGGAAATAATCGTGATACTCTTTCTTTATATTCAAGATATTCATTTCCAAAAATTCCAATTAGTTTTTTCTCTTCATAAAACGATCCAATATAAAAATATATGACGGTACATATGAATACAATTAAATAAAATAAATTCATCGTTGGGCGCAGGCCTAAAAATAAAATACTGAAAAAATAAATTGGGTGACGAACAAACTTAAAGGCTCCGGTTATATTCAATGTAGGTTTTTCATCTAAATCTTCAACATTGTATTCATATATTAAATAACGCTTAATTTGAGTAAACCCCAAAAATTCTTCCCAATTAACTGATTTTCCAGCCCAAATTAATCCACATAATGATAATATCTGAAGTACAAATGTAATAATATCAAATGGAAACTGTAAGTCGTAAACAATAATATCGGGCCGCGGGGCTATAATATATAATGCTAATAGAAAAATGAAAGATGTTATATTATAAAATAACCTGTAAAAGGCTATTTTAGCACCTATTTTTTCAGCGATTGTTTTTTTTATTTTGCTTAAAGCTAAAAATGAGTGTGAAACGGCAAAAAAAGAGTATAATAAAACAATTAAGATTATATCAAGAATAATCATAATTCCTTGCGGAGGCGTGCAACCGGTATTTTTAATGCTTCCCGGTATTTCGCAACAGTTCGTCTTGCAATATGAATTCCTTTTTCCTGAAGAATGATTGCAATCCTGTCGTCGCTATATGGATTATCTTTGGGTTCATTGCCGCATATTTCTTTTATGAGTTCTTTGATGTGTTTATTTGAAATTTCATCGCCTGAATCAGTTGATAAACCTTCACTGAAAAAATATTTCAATTCATGAATCCCTTGAGGGCTCTGAACGAATTTACCGTTAACAACGCGGCTTATAGTTGAAATATCCATCCCTATTTCTTCAGCGATATTTTTATAAATCATAGGTCTGAGAAAGCGTGGCCCGTTTTCAAAGAATTCATATTGTTTCTCTAATATCGATTTCATTATTTTCATTAAAGTATTTCGCCTCATCTGCAGCGACGCAATAAACCATTTTGCCGATTCAAACTTTTCACGAATAAACTTATGAGTTTCTTTATCACGCGGAGATATTTTTCTTTTTCGTTTATTTGTATCCAGCATTTCTAGATAGGTTTTACTTATAGTAACGGAAGGAACACTTTTATCGTTAAGTGTAACAATATAATTATCCTCGATTTTCTCAATAAGAAAATCGGGAGTAATCTGATTCATTTCCTCGGAATCAATATTCCCTTCACCGGGTTTCGGATTTAACTTTTGAATAATATCTATAGCGCTGCGAAAGGTTTCTTTCGATAGATTCAATGCCTTTTGAACAAGTTCAAACCGTCTGTTGGCAAAATCATCAAAATATGAAGAAAGAATTTTTTCGGCAATAAATGTATAATAAGGATCATAAGAAGAATTTCTGATTTGAATTAGCAAACATTCCTGAAGGTTTCTGGCAGCAATTCCAACAGGTTCCAAAGTTTGAATCTGGGCAAGTATTTTTTCAGCCTTTTCAATTGTTACATCAATATGTTCAAAAAGATTTAATTCGTGGACAATTTTTTCTAAACTTTGTTTGAAATAGCCGTCTTTGTCAAGACAACCGATAATGGTTTCTCCAACTGTTGTTTCTTCTTCACTTAGTTCGATCATATGAATCTGGTCAATCAGACTTTCTCGCAATGATTTACGCTGAGGGGCTATCGGTTGAATTTTTTCTTCATCCTGTGATCTGTTTATTTTGTCAAACTCATGATCGGAATCTGCTTCATTCATAAAATCTTCAAGATCAAACTCATCCTCTTTATTATCGTATTTTTCATCATCTTCAGTAACTTTATCGTCATCATCCTTATCCGAGTCTTCAAGTTGATCTATTTCAATTTCTTCATCAAGCGTTTCTTCAAGAATGGGATTTAACTCAAGTTCGGTTTTTATTCTCTGCTCTAGTGAAAGAGTATTAAGCTGCAGCAATTTCTGATATTGAATCTGCTGAGGTGAAAGTTTTTGCTGTAAAGCTAATTTTTGCTGTAATGACAACATACTTATTTTCTAAACGCCTCCTTAGTTTTTTTTATCCACTCTTTACCGTACTCACGTTCAAGTGCATCGCTGCAAAAATCAATTATCTTCACCCGTGTATTTTCGCCTTTTTCCAATGCAGGTTTACATTCGCTATATTTTTCGAATCTTAAAACCGGACCGCCGAAATTAGAAATTCTTATTGGGAAAAGATGACAGGATATAGGTTTAATAAAGTCTATTTTTTTATCTCGATAAGCCTGCTCAATACCGCATTTTGCAATATCACCATCATAAGTTACGAAAACGCAGGCTCTATTGTTCAAACTTCTTGTCATTAATTCATCATGTTTATTTATCCAGAAACCGTTAGCTTCAATTTCAGCAACATGCTCTTTAGGTAAATATTCGATTATAATATCAAGATCTTTGCTGATCTTTTCAATTTCATCTTCTGTAATTGGCGCTCCATACTCACTTTCCATTGTGCAGCATGCACCTTTACATTTTTTTAGATCACACGTAAAGTTTGTTGAAAGAATTTCCGTGTTTATATGCTTATTATCTATTTCTAAAAAATCTGCGTCCATTATTCCAAATTTACTTTTTGAAAAGATACAAATTTTGTACTTCCAATAAAAGTAAAGAACTTTTGATAAATTTGAATTGTTAATGCTTGAGAATGTCAATAATCACAATGACAAAAAATCTTTTATACATAAATGTGATTTTAATGCCTCTTAATAATCAGTTAACTTGCTTTGAGTTTCTCATAATGATATTTTTACTGTTAAATCGATAGAAGGATTATAATGTTGCCTTTTGTTTTAAGACTAAGATTTATAATTGGTTTTTTATTTTTACCAAGCAGCATATTTTTTCTGCAGGCACAAGAATTAAAGCCAATCCAGCTTCCTCTCCCGCAAATGGAAATAGGTAAACCTCTTATGCAGGTATTATCTAATCGTCATTCAACCAGAAGTTTTGACTCAAAACAATTACCCCTTCTGGAATTATCCAACATTCTTTGGGCTGCTTACGGGATTAACAGACCTGAATCCGGTCATAGAACTGTACCCTCTGCAATGAATTGGCAGGAATACGATGTTTATGTTGCTTTAAAGGAGGGAATTTATATTTACAATGCAAAATCAAATGGCCTTGATCCGGTTGAATCGGGGGACCTGAGAGAATTTACAGGTAAACAGGATTTTGTAAAAGATGCTCCGGTTAATTTGATCTATGTTGCTGATTATTCAAAAATATCAAAATCGGGCAAATTAACTGAAGATCAAAAAACATTCAGTTTAATTGATGCCGGATTTATTGCTCAGAATGTTTATTTGTATTGTGCTTCGCAAGATCTATCTGTTGTTGCAAGAGGAATGTTTGACAGTATTAAACTAACAGAAATACTTAAACTAAAACCGGAACAAAAGGTTATTTTAACACAAACAGTGGGCTATCCAATCATTTCAAGAAAGGAACATTCAATGAATACAATTTCAAAAAAAGTTACAGGAATAGGGGGAATCTTTTTTAAATGCAAAGATCCGGGTAAAATAAAAGAATGGTATGAAAAAAATCTCGGACTTACTATCAATGAATATGGAGCGCAATTCGAATTTCGAAGTATTGATAATCCTGAAAATAAAGGATCTCTTGTATGGAGTCCATTCAAGGAAGAAACAAAGTATTTTGAACCCTCTAAAAAGGAATTTATGATTAATTACAGGGTTGATAATTTGGAGCTGTTATTGCAGGATCTGAAAAAAGATGGTGTACAAATTTTGGATGAAGTTCAATCATATGACTATGGGAAATTTGTGCATATAATGGATATCGAAGGAAATAAAATTGAACTGTGGGAGCCGAAGGATTAAGTCCTTTCGAATATGTATTCTGATAAAACTGCTCAATAATCTATTTGAATTGCAGTAAATATTTTCGGAGTCAATTAAAATGATAATGAAGAATTTTTCTTTTAGTATAGTAGATTGGTCATCAATTACTCCGGTTGAACATAAAGGGGAAACAGGAACAGCATATTGGCGTACTCAATACTTCGGTGATATCCGTGTTCGCATGGTTGAATATTCTCAGGGATATTTTGCTGATCATTGGTGCCCAAAAGGTCATATAATTTTATGCTTGGAAGGAGAACTCAATACTGAATTAGCTGATGGAAGCAAAAATATTCTAAAACCTGGGATGAGTTATCAGGTAGCAGATGAAATTGCACCACATCGTTCTTTTACTCATAAAGGGGCTAAGCTTTTTATTGTTGATTAATCTGTCTGTATATGCAATCAAGCTTCAGACAATTCAAATGAAAATATTAATGATACTTTTCATAGGGCAGAAATGAGTAAAACCAAATTTGTAATAAAACGAAGCGGTGCAATTGTACCTTTTAATTCTGATAGAATTACAAATGCAATCTACAGGGCGGCTGTTGCTGTAGGCGGACGCGATAAAGAAAAAGCCGAAGAATTAGCAGTAAAGGTTATTACATTACTCGAGGAAAAATTTGAAGATGGATATAAACCCCACATTGAAGAAATTCAGGATACAGTTGAAAAAGTTTTAATAGATAATGCCCACGCTAAAGTTGCCAAAATATTTATTCTTTATAGGGAGGAAGCTGCCAGAAGAAGAGCAGAAAATTCCCGTCACTTTTCAAAACCGAATGAATTTATTCCGTGGAAGAAAGTTTGGCGTTCACTTGACTGGGCAGTTGTTCATAATTTGAATACTATTGAAGGGATTAATGAAAGAATAAGGAATGGTGAGTTTCCTCATATCGTACATGAAGCGGAATCTTTTTATGAAATTCAATTAGATACGGCTGCACAGTTAATTGCAGAAAGAAGCAGCAAATTAAAAATGGTAATGGTTAGCGGGCCGTCATCATCCGGTAAAACAACTACTACAATTAAACTTGAACAAGAGCTAAAAAAATTAGGAATGAAATTTGTTCCTTTGGTTGTTGATAATTACTTTTTTGAATTGGCATTGCATCCAAAGGATGAATTCGGTGATTATGATTTTGAAACTCCACAGGC
>Ga0182027_10004803_pt1 | contig 20744 bp, 19 predicted proteins | sample 712E1DmetaG_FD_121300 | JGI IMG/M metagenome (GOLD analysis project Ga0182027, IMG submission 121300) | Permafrost microbial communities from Stordalen Mire, Sweden - 712E1D metaG (Illumina Assembly) | ecosystem: Environmental > Terrestrial > Soil > Wetlands > Permafrost | place: Sweden...
CTGCATATGCGACTTTAACGCGGCAATCTCTTCGGTGGATAAATGCTTGCGTCCACTCACCTGGCAATAATATCCGCCAAAGGAGATCGAATGGTCAATCGTCAGTTTGGCTTTCGGAAAGAGTTCGACAAAGGCAATTTCCAGCAGGAAGTTGAGCGAGCGGCGATAGATCAGCGAGCCGTCCGAATCGGACATGGTTACGGGGCGGACCTGCGCATCCATATCAATGGGATAGGTTAATTCATGAATATCATCGTTGACAACGGCCGCCACAACCGGTGCAGGAAATTCCGCCACCTTCAGGAACTCCCCCACTTGTGCGCCGCGCGGGCCAGATAGAACGCGCCCATCAGGAAGATGAATCTCAACATCATTTCGGGGTTTTACAATTTGAAAAGACATAGCTCTCGTTTACAAGTTATAAAGTTGGAAGGTTGGAAAGTGAGAAGGTTCAAGGTCAAAACATGCCAACCCGAAAAACCTTCCAACGTCATAACAGATCAAGTAACTTCTCCGGCTGGCCTGCGAACTCCTCCAGTGGAATCTCCTTATTCGTCAACTTCATCAGCGTCCCGGTCAGGATTTTGTTGACCGGCGTTGGAACGCCAAACTTCTCACCCGCCCGGACGACCGCGCCGTGCAGATACCCGACTTCCGACTTGCCACGCCCGGAGTATAAATCAATGTGGAAGGATGGCATCTTGCCGCCGCGGCCCGCGCCGGCCGCGCGCGCCAGCAACGGCTTCGAAACCCACAATGGCAGGCGTGTTGCAAACGCCAGGGCGCGCACGGGAGTGTCAGGCAGATCCACCACAGGTATCTTTTGCGCACGCATCACGGCCAGGCATTCGCGCAGCATCCTGATCTCGAGTGCATAGAGTTTTCGATCCGCAAAGATTTGCGCGGCAGACATATTGAGAATCGCGGAAGTCGGATTCGCAATCAGGTTGGTCAGCATCTTTGACCATTTCATGGCCGCCGGGTTGGAGAAGGCCTGGGGGTTGAGATAGGCCGCTTTGGCTGAAGCCATCAACCTATCCGAAAGCGAATGGGGGGAAGCAATGCCGAGACCTCGCAACTTCTCCAAAACAATATCCCCCGCGCCGCGCCGGCCAATGGCGCTGGTCACGGTTGCCGGAATGACCTTGTCCGCGCCAAGGACATTTGCAAGCGCCGATTCATTATCCACGCCGTTCGAAAGACAAAGAATGGGCGGGATTTTTTCCGCGAAAGCCTGCATGCCTTCCAACGCCGAGGCCGTATCAAAAGATTTGAGCGCAAACAAAGCGGCATCGAAGGGGCCGTAACGCAGGGCATCTTCCAATGATGGAGCAAACACGAAAGCCGATGGAGAAAGCGCAAGAATTGGATTCGTCGTACGCCGCTTATCCACAGTCAAGTTCAAACGCAAGCCGCGCTGACGCAATTCGTCCGCAAGCGCGGGCTGCTCCACAAAGACAACCTGTTCGCCCGCCAGGGAAAGCGAACCGCCGATATACGTGCCAATCGCCCCCGCGCCAAAAGATAGAATCTTAAGGTTTGTCATGTGCGCTCCTATGAGGGGGATTCAAAGCGGATCATACGCCATTGATGGCGCGAGGGAACATAATGGAAAGTCACAAAAGCCGTGTTCTCGAATCGAAAACTAGGGCCGTTGGAATTGGCCTGTACAGGTATCCCGAGAATCGCATACATCACTTTATTCAACAAACCGCCATGCGTTACGATCAAATATTTTCCGGCCGGGCGCTTGATCAATTCATGCACGGCTTTGCCCGCCCGCAAATAAAGTTCCCAATCCCCTTCGCCGCTTTCACCGAAAGAGTCATACGGCGTGATAAAGGCAGGTCTCGGAAAATGTGCATCCACCTCCTCGCGCGTTAAACCGGACAATTCGCCATTGTCGCGTTCAACCCAGATCGGATCCACTTCCAACGGTATTTTCAAAGCATTCGCGATGATCTGCGCCGTCTCCCTGGTACGGACGAGCGGGCTGGTAACTGCCAAATCGAATTGGAGTCCATCCTTCAGCCAGCGTTCCGCCAAAGCGTGCGCCTGCCGCCGCCCCTTATCCGTTAAAGGATAATCAGATTGGCCCTGGAAGCGCTCCTCGGCATTACCAACGGATTCGCCATGACGAAGAAAAGTAAAAGAATATGAGAATTCAATCATCTCAATGAACCGGACAATATTTCAAACGATTTTCAATATTAAGAATAAAACTGCGCTCTTGGGCAGACAGCGAAGAATCATTGTTTACTCTCTGCCAAAGTCCACATAACGCTGGCGCCAGAACAGGCATCGTATCTGCGGTCGAGAGGGTTAATTGCTTCGCATCGTTCCAACGGTTCAAGCGGGCATAGGCTTCGATAAAGGGCAGATATTCGGAAGGATCATCCGGACGAAAGGAGGCGGCCAAGGCTTGATCGCCAAAACGCGCCACCTGAGTCCAGTCTCCCGTCTGGCGCGCCAAATCCGCTTTTTCATAATAGTAACACCAGTTGTGCTGCGGTTCAGGCCCAAAAAGATCAGACAAGGCAACCGGCACGGTATCCGAGGGTTGGATCAAGGATGGATTGGAAAGCGAAAGCGCAGCCTGATCCCTGCGTCCAAGCACCGGAATGCCGGCATTTGAGAGCGCCTTGTAATTTTCCCCCGAGGGAGGAGAAAGCGGCAAATCTGAATCATAAAGCGGATTCAAAATATGCAGGCAGGATGGCGGAGTGAATTGAAGGACGAGCGCAGAGTTCGTCGAACCGTGAAAACTTACCACATCTTTTGTTTTGACAAGAGGCGCGCCCGGAGCGAGCGAAACCGAATTACCGGTATTGACGCTGAAAAATATTTGGGCGTAATGCAGTGATCCGCTTTTATTTTCGGGCGCATAGATCCAGTTCAGCGGGAGAGTCAAGGCATCATCATCGGTGTAGGGAAAGATCGTATTATCGGAAAGAATGGCCGTTCCGGATTGGATGGAGGGCGCTCGCCAGAACAACTGCCAAAAGTAGGCTTTCTGCAATTTCCAATCCTCACGAAAGGCAAACCCATACTGAATTTGCAGTCCAATCGCCAGAGCGACCAATGCAGAAGAAACGGTCCTCCGCCAGGAAAGAGAAGGGATCAGTTCAAGCAAACCGGCCAGAATCAAAGCCGCGCCGAAAGCAAAAGGCTGGGTAAAGCGATCGGCCGGAAAATCCAATCGAACCTGGAGACCCACCACATAAAATGGGATGCCGGCTGTTATCAAGGCACAAGCGCCGATGATCAGGCATTGCCAGACGATATGTTTATCGGATGCAGGCGAACCGTTTTGATCTTCCGAAGTCATCAAGCGCGATGCATAAAAGATCAGCCCGGCAAATGAAACCAGCAATATGAAGAAGTAGAGAATGGTAAGACCGATCCCAAAGTCAATCGCAGAAGGGGTGCGGAAGATTTCGAGCCAGGCGCCCACGCTGGAGGTCCAGATTGCGTTCGGAGCCTGTAAAAACATGTGTTCCAATGATTGCAGAATCCCGCCATTGGCGCTTAAGTGAACCCCATAATCCTGTGAATGAAATCCGAAGATACGCCATAGGACAAAAAGAACCAGCACAACGGCGTAAGGCAGATAAGCCAATGCTGTACGCCTGATCTGATCTTTTCTTTCAGGCCTTATTTCTGAAACCACCACCCACAACAACAAGGGACGCAATAATTCAATCCCAAAATAATATTCAAGGGTAAAAAGGTTGATCGCCGAACAAAGAACGCCGCCGATCAGCGCAGGCCAATAATAGCGCGGATAACGTTCGCCGAAGAGCATCAAAGCAAGGGACAGAAAAAAGAAGAGGAAGACCAGCGAGAAATGTCCGTAGGTGATGACAATGGAATGTTCCATGAATCCGGGATACAAAACAATAAACAGCGTCATGAAAAATATGAGGCGGGGTTTTTTCGGCCAAGCCAAATGAAGCGCCCACCATAATGCAATTGCCGCCAGTCCGCGAAAAATCAGCGCGAAGATCTGCCAGCCCAAAATGTTCGAGCCAATCAAACCAGTGGTGGGAAGGTAAAAATCCCCCCAGAATGGCCGGCTGGTGGAAAAATATTTAATCAGCCCTTCTTTTCCGAGAAACGCGGGAATCCACATAAACGCCCAATCATCCCAATGGATCCCGGCTTGAGCGGCAAACAGGCCATAGGCCACGAACACCATGACAAAGAGCAGGACAGGAATCGTCCACAAAGGAAAAGAAATACGGCGCGCCACGTTCAATCCTCCGATTTTGGGCGGCGTATCAAATAAACCGGCCGATGTTTTACTTCCTGGAAGATGTATCCAACATAAACGCCGATAAAACCGAGCAGGATCATGATGATACCGCTGGCGACCAACATCACCGCCATCAATGAACTCCAGCCGGGAACGATGCTGGCCGTCTGATGCGTCAACCACAGGGTCAGGACATAAATCATCTGGGCCAAAGCCAGGACAATAAAGACCAGACCCGTGCTGAGGCCGATATATAACGGCATCAACGAGAATGAAAAGATCGCATCGGAGGCGAGCCGAATCATTTTTCCAAGCGAATACTTTGACCTGCCGGCAATACGCCCCGGCTCGCGATAGGGGAGGATGACACTGCGGTATCCCATCCAGACGATCATCCCGCGCAGGAAGCGATGATATTCCGGCATGGCTTTGAGCGCATCCACGGCTTGACGCGACATTGCCCGAAAATCCGCAGCGCCCGGCAGGACGCGCGTCCCGCTAATGAGATTGAGAATCTTGTAGAAACCGCCGGAAGTCCATTTTTTGAACAACCCCATCGAAACGGCATCACCCCGCAGGCCTTGAATCACATCGTAGCCTTGTTTGAAAAGAGCGATCATTTCAGGGATCAATTCAGGTGGATGCTGGCCATCGCAATCCATCGTGATGACCAAGTCGCTGCGCGAAGCATCCAATCCCGCACTCAAGGCGGCCTGGTGACCAAAATTGCGGCTCAGTTCAATCACGTGAACGCGTTTATCCCTTTTCTCCAGAGCAGCCAGAGAACCGGAGGTTTCATCCGTGGAGCCATCATTCACATAGTAAATTGAAAAATTATAAGGAAGGGGATCAATGACCGCAGACAGCCCGGCATAGGTTTGTTCCACAACGCCAGCTTCATTGAAAACCGGGATGACAATATCAACCGAAAGACGGGATTTGCGCGGCACAGCTTCCTCTTTGTACAGTCATTTTACCATGCCATAAAGGCGTCCCCCGAGTTATTTGATTACTCCGAATCAGGCGAATCTAACGGTTTTGGCAGCAGATTCCACGATGCCGGCCGGGAAAATATATGGGTGACATGAATGATTTGAGAAACGAATCATTCATCAGCCAGCTTGAGCAAATAATCTCCATAACCATTTTGTCTAAGCGGCAAAGCCAGTTCGATCAGCTGCGAGCGCGTGATAAAGCCGGCGCGATACGCAACTTCTTCGGGGCAGCCGATCATCAAGCCCTGCCGCTCTTCGACGGTTTGGACAAAGTTGGCGGCCTGCAAAAGCGTCTCGTGAGTGCCGGCATCCAGCCAGGCAATGCCGCGTCCAAGTTGTTGAACGCGAAGCAGGCCCTGCTCCATATAGATACGATTGATGTCGGTGATCTCAAGTTCGCCGCGCGGGGAAGGCTGGAGATGCGCGGCGAAATCCACAACGCGGTTATCGTAAAAATATAATCCGGGCACGGCAAAGTTGGAACGCGGACGGTCTGGCTTTTCTTCTAGGCTAAGCGCCCTGCCATCGGCATCGAATTCGATCACCCCATAATGCTGAGGTTCGCGCACCGGATATGCAAACACTTGCGCGCCCTCTTTTAATGCAGCAGCGTTGCGAAGATGATCCCACAGTCCCGTGCCAAAGAAGATATTATCGCCAAGGATCAAACAAGCGGTATCGCTTCCGATAAAATCCTTCCCGATAATAAAAGCCTCAGCCAGGCCGCGCGGCTCGGATTGCTCCACATAGGAAAATGAAACGCCCCATTTTTCTCCATCGCCGAGCAAACGCTGGAACGATGACAAGTCTTCCGGAGAACTAATCACCAGAATTTCCCGAATACCCGCCAGCATTAACATGGAGAGCGGATAATAGATCATTGGTTTGTTATATACCGGCAAAATCTGTTTGCTTACGCCAAGGGTTAACGGGTAAAGACGCGTGCCGCGTCCGCCTGCCAGAATGATCCCTTTCATCTGCCCCTCCGCGCATAGTTTTGTTCCAGCCAATCGCCAAAGCCAGCCTGTTTCATAATCACCTCGACCCAATCCATGTGATCCAGATACCACTTCACCGTTTCGCGCAAACCGGTTTCGATATCATGTTTCGGCGCCCAACCCAATTCGTTTCGTATCTTTGTGATGTCCATGGCATAACGCCGGTCGTGTCCCGGGCGGTCCGGGACATAGGTAATCAAATCTTTATACAACCCAGAGACCGGTTTCAGTTCATCAAGGATGGAACACAGTTCATGCACCAAGTCAATATTAAAGGGTTGGTTGCCACCGCCGATATTATACGTTTCACCCGGCCTGCCATTCTTCAAAACAAGATGGATGGCTTCACAGTGATCCTCCACGTATAACCAATCGCGGATTTGTTTGCCATCACCGTAGACCGGCAACGGTTTTCCCTGCAAGGCATTCAAGATCATCAACGGTATCAATTTCTCAGGGAATTGATACGGCCCGTAATTATTCGAGCAATTTGTGACCGTCACAGGCAAGCCGTAGGTATGAAAGTAAGCGCGGACAAGATGATCGGATGAGGCTTTCGAGGCGGAATACGGCGAGCGCGGCTCATAGGAAGTCGACTCTGTAAATGCAGGCTGATCGGGATTCAACGATCCGAAGACTTCATCGGTCGATACATGATGAAATCTTTTTCCAACCTTTTCATCGCCCCACGCCTGACGGGCGGCTTCGAGAAGAATAAACGTACCAAGAATATTTGTCTGGATAAACGGCGCGGGGCCGAGAATGGAACGATCCACGTGAGACTCGGCCGCGAAGTGAACCACAGCATCAATTTCATTTTCACGAAACAGCCGGCCGACCAGCTTCTCATCGCCGATGTCTCCCCGGATAAACATATGCCGCGATTCGTCCGGCAAACCCTTTAAATTCTCAAGACTCCCGGCATACGTCAAAGCATCCAGATTAATGACGCGAATATCCGGCTCAACTTTGAGCAGATAATGCACAAAGTTCGAGCCGATAAATCCCGCGCCGCCAGTGACCAAAATATTTTTCATGATAATCAACCCCAGATCCTAAGGGTCTTTAAGACCCTTAGGATCTAAGATTAAAATTTAAATTCCAAAATCGCTTCAATCACCTGCTCCTGGTCCGTGCCCGTCAATACGTTATGGAACGGCAAACGGACCAATTGATCACTGACCTGCTCCGTGACGGGGTAATCCCCGGCGCGACCGCCAAAGTTCCGCCCCATATCCGAAAGATGCAGGGGCAGGTAATGAAATACGCTGTAGATGCCGCGCTCACGCAAATACATAATGAATTTCTGACGTACGTCGAGATTCGGCATAAGCAGGTAAAACATATGATACGACTGCTCACAATGATCTGGAACGAATGGCAATTGAACGTTATGCTGCCCCGCCCAAGCCTCCAAACCGGCTTGATACGTATGCCAGAGATTCTTGCGATGAGACTGGATGCGCTCGCGTTGTTCCAGTTGGCCGTAAAGATAGGCAGCGAGGATATCGGACGGCAGGAAGGAAGAGCCAATATCCACCCAGGTATATTTATCCACCTGGCCGCGGAAGAAGCGTGAACGGTTGGTGCCTTTTTCACGAATGATCTCGGCGCGCTCCGCCAAGGCCGGGTCATTAATAAGCAGCGCCCCGCCTTCGCCACTGCTAAAGTTCTTCGTCTCGTGAAAAGATTGGGCCGCCAATGAGCCAAAGGTGCCAAGATATTTGCCGTGATATTTCCCAAACAACCCATGCGCGTTATCTTCAACAACGGCAATGCCATGCTGATATGCGACCGCAAGAATTTTATCCATTTCGCAGCCCACGCCCGCATAATGGACCGGAACAACCACCCTGGTATGGGGGGTGATCAAAGCCTCAAGTTTGGATTCATCCAAATTAAGAGTATCCGGCCGAACATCTATGAAGACAGGCCTGGCACCGCGCAAGACAAACGCATTCACCGTCGAGACGAAGGTGAAATCGGGAATGATGACTTCATCACCGGGTTGAATATCCAAAAGAATCGCCGACATATCCAGCGCATGCGTACACGAGGTGGTCAACAAAGCTTTTGGCACGCCAAGCTCCTGTTCAAGCAGGGCACTGCATTTCCTGGTAAAAGGACCATCGCCGGAAATGTGCCCGCTGTGGACGGCCTGTGTGATGTATTCGAGTTCCTTGCCAATAGGAATCGGACGGTTAAAATCAATGCGGGGATTCTCTTCCATATCAGTCCTTGCGAATTAGGATGGTGAAATCATAAATGCGATAATCATGAAGCAAAGCAACATTCTTTGAAAAGTTGCGTTTGCAATGATCGAAAAGATAAAGCGGATCGGCGTAATAAAGATCGGGGCGCATTCTATCCGCGTCTGAATATTTGGTCAGGAAGTTGCTGGCGAATCCCTTGCGGCTGAGATCGTTGAAGCGCTTAAGCGAATCGACCACATACTCCGTCCAGGTTTCAAAAGCCTGCCCGCCGCGCACATTGAACACGCCGCTGGCAACCACGTAATCACAGACAGGCAATGGATCCCGGTCTGTCAAGAATGTGCGATCCGGTTGACCTGCATGTGTCCGCCGCGCAACATCAATCGCGCTTTCCAAAATATCGAAGCCATAATATCCGGCATGAAGTCCCTTTCGTTCCATGTAGTCCGCCAAGGCCCCATAGCCGCAGCCATAATCGAGAATAGAGAAGGAGGGCGTTTCGACAATTTTAAGCAACTGATCGAAGCGCGTGTTTTGGGATTCATCCGAATTCCAATCCACGCCGCGCGGGGATGCGCCGTATTCTTCCATTCGTTTGCCGAAATAAGATTTGACCTGCTTCAAACCGGGGATATCGTTCATGCTTTTCCCTTTTCAAAATATCGAGCGGCATCCGATCCGACCATGAACAACAAATCCAGCACGCTAACGAACGGATCATAGGGAGGATACAACTGCGGGTATTCCGGATAATCGTATCGCATATATTCGAGTGTGATATCCGCCGCCGCAAATTTTTCAGTTTCGATGTAATCCTGAGCCGAAGGCCCGCTGATGTAATGCGTCGCGCCGACCCGCTTCAAAACCTGGATGAGGCGGTCGGTCTTCTCGCCAGCGATTCCGTCCAACTCTGAGGAGCGCATAAAGCGTGTATGGCTGTTTCCCAATTCACGCGCCAGCGTCATTGTGGTCTCGACGGTAAAATCGGCAATGAATTCATCGCGGCGCTCATAAAACGATTCGAGCAAAGGAAGATATTGTTTGAAACAGGGCGCCTTGCTATAGGAAACCGTCAGCGTCTTAAGATGATTCTTCGCCCACGGTTTGCTCTGATCTATCTTCACAGCCTTAATCGGGACGCCTTGCGTGACACCCGAACTGTGCACCGGTATGGTCAGCCACTGTTTTCCATGCGCAGTTTTAATCTGGTTGCGATTGCGCCAGCCGTGTTTATCGTACTGCACATCGTCGTAAAAAATGAAAAGGTCCGCGCGGCGGATCTGGTCGAAGTAGCCGCGCCAGGGAATATAAGACGGCTGCAGGATCACCGCGATCATGAATCCCCGTCCGTCGTTCTTTGAATCACATAGGGTGGCCGGCCGGAACTGCGCTCAAACATGCGCGCCAAATATTCGCCAATGATCCCCAAGGCAAAAAGCTGGACGCCGCTAAAGATGATCACTACCGAGACTAAAAAGGAAAATCCGGGTATGGAGCCGAGCGTAAAATAAATAATGAGCACATATAACAAAACAAAGAAACCAATGATCGTGAACAAAAAGCCCAAAATGCTGGCGATACGCAATGGGATGGTCGTGTAATTGGTAAGAACCAGCAGGGAAACTTTAATCAGCTTTGTGAAGTTGTAGTTGGAAGCACCCACCGTGCGCGGCGATTCTTCGATCTCGATGGAAGCAAAACGGGTCGCGCCCCACGAAAGAAGCACATCAATTTGCACATCGGGGCTGTTGATGGAACTGAAGGTCTGCTTCAATTCTGCACGAAAGGCTTTGTAGGCGCTAATGTCGCGGATCATCTTCACGCCCATTACGGACGAGATGGCCCATTTAACAATCGCCGACAAGATACTCTTCCACCAGACCTGACTGCGAATGCGAGGCACACCATAAACAACATCGTAGCCCTCATTCAACTTCGCCAACAACCTGGGCAAATCGGATGGATCATGCTGAAGGTCATCGTCCATGGTAACGATCACATCACAGCGCGCTTCACGAATGCCGCACAATGTGGCATTTTCCTGACCGTAATTCCGCATCAATTTAATGCCGCGTACCCACGGATATTGTCCGGTCAACGCTTGGATCACATCCCAGCTGTGATCGGGGCTGCCGTCATTGACAAGCAGAACCTCAAATTCCTGCGCACAAGCAGGCAATACAGTTGCAAGGCGCGTCACCAACAGTTCAAGCGTATGTTCCCCTCGGTAGACGGGAATCACCACAGAGCAATTCATGGAAAAGATTTTACCATGCCATTGAGAGCAGCTTCACGAAGGTTTGGAACCCCGGCAAAGGGCTTCAAAGCCGAACGCCGTGCTTCTCTGCCAGCAATTTGAAAGAGCGAGCCGCCTCTTCTTTTTTTCTCTGCGCGTCCCAATTGAGAAATTCGCCAAGAGCATCACAAATTTCATCAACCGCTGCGCGCGTCAAGCGGCCAAGCATGGCCAGCATGGACCGGCGCATCAGAAAATCATCCAGATGAACGACTTTTTCATACTGGGCAATATAACCGATCTCGCGGCGGCTGTATGAAGGCAATGATTTAAGCGGCATATCGTTTATCTGGCCGATGAACGCAGCAATCTGGCCGGCGCGTGTGCCATATCGTTCGAATAAAACCTGCACCCGTTCCGCCGATAAACCTGTCCCGGCTGCGATGCCATCCAGTTTGGGCTTAATTTCCTCCGGCTTAGCGGGATAGCCGCGTCCGCCGCCGATGGGCAATGACTGTGTATCTTTCAGGCGCGCTTTGCCCAGAAACCCCAGAGCTTTATCGGTCACCTGCTCGGAAAATGCGCGAAAGGATGTCCACTTACCGCCCACCAACGAATAAACCGGGAAATTTACTCCGGTCAAATCACCACTCACCACCTGAATTTCATGGTCGCGGGTGATCTGTCCAGTGTTCTTTGCATGGCTGGCCGACAGCGGGCGAACTCCGCTGAAACGATAGACAATATTTCCGCGCGTCACTTTAATGCCCGGAAAAACGCGAGCAATCATGCCAAGGAAATAATCCACTTCTTCTTCCGTGCAATGGGCTTCATCGGGATTCTCGATCCCGATATCCGATGTACCCACCAGAACGCGGTCAAACAAGGGGAAGATCAAAACGATCCGTCCGTCCTTATTCTCGAAGAAAAATTCGTTATCACCGATTGCCTTGCGAAGCTCGGGATGAGCGATGACAAGATGCGAACCTTTCGTCCCGCCGATGAAATGCGTCGAGAGGCCCAAACTGCGATTGGCAAAATCAATCCACGGGCCGGCGGCGTTAATCACCAGACGAGGTTTCACTTCATAAACGACATCCGTTAATTCGTCCCGGAGAAGAAGCGTATCGCCGCTGCCACCGGAAAGGCTCATATAGTTGACCGCCCGCGCGTTGGGGTTATCCGTTTCTGCATCCAGGATCAATTCAAGTCCAAGGCGTTCAGGTTGGAGAATCGCGCCGTCATAATACGTTGCCGTATTGATAATCTTTGGATTGAGTTTGTCCCAGCGTGCAAGTGAAGATTTGCGGTTTTGGAATTGATGGCGAGGCACGGTACGCTGCTTACCGGTAAACGCATCGTAAAACATCAAACCGACCTTAATCACAATGGAGCCGCGTTCCGAGGGTTTATCGAGCAGGCGCAAAAATTTCAGCGGCGCATTGAACAGGCCCGAGAAAACCTTGAACATTGGAACCGTAGTCGGCAGGGGCTTGACAAGATGCGGCGCATTTTGAATCATGCGGTTGCGCTCCTGCACCGCTTCACGCACCAAACGAAATTCCCCGTTCTCCAAATAGCGAATGCCGCCATGCGCCATGTGCGAAGAAGCCGCGCTGGCACCGGAGCAAAAATCGGCGCGGTCAATCAGCAGGACATCCGCGCCGTTCAATGCCAGGTCGCGGAACGTGCCAATGCCATTGATGCCTGCGCCCACGATCAATACAGAGACTTCATAATTTTGTTTTAGGGCACTGAGAATTTGATTTCGATTCATGGTTCTCCAAATGATTTAGCCGCGAATTTCGCTAATTTGCGCGGATTTCTTTTTTGCTTCGCGGCAAGAATTAACTTGCCCAATCAAACGTACGTGTTACAGCCTTCTTCCAACCCGAGTATAACTTCCCGCGTTGGTCCGAGTCCATGTTCGGAATCCATTGCTTATCCTGACCCCAATTTGCGCGCAAGGCATCGAAATCCCTCCAAAAACCGACGGCAAGCCCCGCGGCGTAGGCGGCGCCCAAGGCAGTGGTTTCCGCGACCTTCGGGCGAATGACCGGCACATCCAATATATCGGCCTGGAACTGCATCAGCAATTCGTTGAACACCATGCCGCCATCCACCTTTAATGCGGTGAGTTTGACGCCGCTGTCTTTTTCCATTGCATCCAACACTTCGCGCGTCTGATAGGCCGTAGCCTCCAGAACCGCGCGTGCAATATGGCCTTTATTCACATAGCGCGTCATCCCGACGATTGTGCCGCGCGCATCGGAACGCCAATAGGGTGCAAACAATCCGCTAAATGCGGGGACAAAATAAATACCGCCGTTATCTTCAACCGTCCCTGCCAATGTCTCCACCTCCGACGATTGACGGATCAATCCCAAATTATCCCTCAGCCACTGAACCAGCGCGCCCGTGATCGCAATGGAACCTTCCAGTGCATAAACCGCTTTTTGGTTCCCAATCTTATATCCAAGAGTGGTGAGCAATCCTGACGTGGATGGCGTGGGTTTCTCACCGGTGTTCAATAACATGAAACAACCTGTGCCATAGGTATTCTTGGCCTCGCCTACCGAATAACAGGTTTGACCAAACAGCGCGGCTTGCTGGTCGCCGAGGTCGCCCGATACAGGAATGCCTTGTAGAACACCCCGCGCAGTTCCATATGTTTCGGACGATGAGCAAATTTTGGGTAACAGTGCGCCGGGGATGCCAAGCAAAGACAGGATTTCCTCATCCCAATTCAATGTCTTGAGATCCATCAACATGGTACGCGAAGCATTGGTCACATCGGTGATATGTTCGCCGGTCAGGTTCCAAATGATCCAGGTATCCAGGTTGCCAAATAATAATTCCCCGCGCTCCGCCTTTTCCCGTGAACCGCTTACATTATCGAGAATCCATTTGATCTTCGGCCCGGAAAAATAAGTTGCCAAAGGCAAACCCGTTTTATCCCTAAATCGATCCTGCCCGCCATTTTTTGCCAGTTCGGTGATGATCTCATCCGTCCGTGTATCCTGCCAGACCACTGCGTTATAGACCGGTTTACCGGTTTTCTTGTCCCATACCACCGTCGTCTCGCGTTGATTGGTGACCCCGATGGCGGCGATGTCAAAGACAGCACAATCCGCTTTGGCGACCGCACCCGCCATCACTTCCTGTGTACGCTCCCAAATCTCCAACGGATCATGCTCGACCCATCCTGGTTTGGGATAAATTTGCCGATGTTCCTTCTGATCAACGGCAACGACATTCCCGGCGTGGTCAAAGATCATAAAACGCGTGCTGGTCGTGCCTTGATCAATTGCAGCGATATATTTACTCATGGCCTTCTCCAGTGAGAATATACACCCATTGTAAAACAATATTCGTTCAGGCCTTTATGCCCAATCCCTTACAGCGAAAAAGCCTTTAAAAAGGAATCTTCCCAACCGCAGGTTGGGAAGATTTTGATTTATGAAACCAGGATGAACTTATCCGGCTTGGTGCCGCAGGTCTTGCATGGCTCTGTCGGCTTGCCAATCTCGATATTTCCGCAGACAGGACAAAGATAAAATTGAACATCGGCCAAGTCCTTGCCCTGCTTTACGGCCTCGAGCGCCATTGTATACAATTTAGCATGGATGGCTTCCACCTCCACAGCATATCCAAACATGCGTTGTGCTTTATGGTCTTCGGAACTAGCTTGCTCAAACATAGGCGGGTACATCTCTGTATATTCATAAGTTTCCCCGTCTATTGCAACCTGGAGATTCGCGGCGGTAGTCCCAACCCCGTCCAAGGCGCTCAAATGTCCCTCGGCATGGATGCGTTCCGCTTCAGCTGTGGTACGGAACAAGCGGGCTAAATTTGGAAAGCCTTCCCTTTTGGCTTTCTTCGCAAAGGCGCGGTACTTCTGATTTGCCTGACTTTCACCGGCAAAGGCATTCTTCAAATTATCAATTGTGGTTGGCATCATGGCTCCTTTTTAGCATTTAAACAAGTATGTGAACTTGCTTTGATTATATGTTCCCGTTTAGGCAGATACTAGTTGCGTTTGTCATGAATCTTGCATGAGCCACTGCGTAAACAAATATCCTCCCGGAAATCCGCCTTTTCTCCATGCCAAAACATTCAAAGGGTCGGAATTTAGTCACTCCAATTGCGAGTTCCGGATAAAAACGCCTTGCCGCTCATGGTTTTTTTCGCAGCAGGTTGTACCTGATCGAGAATGAGAAGCCCGCCTCGCGCGCCGACCGCGGGCTGGCCCTGATAAACCAGCCTCTGCCCTGCCGAGGCGTTTCCCATTTCTGCGTGAGCAAGGTGAACCTTTAACATCCCGCCACCCCATTCAAAATATGTGCCCGGCCACGGGTTGAAGGCGTGCACGCGCCGAATCAATTCTTCAACCGGCCTGGTGAAATCGAGCAAGCCGTCTTCCTTCTTTAACATTGGAGCGTATGTGACCCGATCTTCCTCCTGAACTTGCGGCTTGAGTTCACCCGATAAATAGCGCGGCAAAGTTTCGACGAGCAAATCCGCGCCCACACGCGATAACTTTTCGGACAAGGAGCCGGCGGTATCCCCCTCTTCAATTGTTAGTGTACGCTGATCGATCAGCGCGCCGGTATCCACACCCTGGTCCATTTTCATGATCGTCACGCCGGTTTGAGAATCGCCAGCCAAAATCGCGGCCTGTATCGGCGCGGCGCCGCGCCAGCGCGGCAGCAACGAAGCGTGAATATTGATGCACCCATAGGGGGGCAAAGTCAGAACGTCCGGCTTGAGAATCTGCCCAAAGGCGGCCACCACGATCAGTTCCGGGTTCCAGAGGCGCAGTTGATCCAGCGCTTCAGGCGCGCGTAATTTTTCCGGTTGAATCACATCCAATCCAAGTTCGAGCGCAAGCGTTTTGATCGGCGGAGACTTGAGGGCGCGTCCGCGTCCAGACTCCCGATCCGGCTGTGTTACAACACCCACTACCTCATAATGGGATGCCAAGGCGCGCAGAGCAGGCACGGCAAAATCAGGCGAGCCCATAAAAACAACATGAGTCATTAAGTGCATTTTAGCACAGTAGTACCATTGTCTTCCTTGTATTTTACATAATTCGTTGTAAAATACTCTAAATTCTATTTCAAAGGAGAATTATCATGTCTCAAGCACCAATGTCTACTGATGTCACCAGTGACGATAAACTGTGGGCCGCGCTTGGCTACCCAATTTGGCCTATTGCAATAGTCATGTTGTTAATGGACGAGAAGAAAAACCGGCCTTTCATAAAGTATCATGCTGTTCAGTCGCTTGCCCTAAATGTGGTCCTCATTATTGCCACGTTCATTTTGGGGTGTATTTTGGCCGCGATCACGTTCTTCCTTGCAGGTAGTGGTGGTTTATTGGCCGGTGTGCTTTGGTTTGTCACACTGTGGCCAGCCATTGAAGCCTACAATGGCAAGTTCCTGGAAATCCCTATGATTACCAATTTCATTAAGAATCAGGGCTGGGTCTCATAAAAAATAGATCACGGTTTGAAAATGCAGGAAAGCATTTAATGCTTTCCTGCATTTTTGTTTTCAATGGTACAATAAATTTATCAAGCTCATAATACATTCTTCGGTGGAGATGGTTAAGATGCAAAATCCTTCCAGTTATTCAACAGCAGGCAAAACCAATGGAATGGCTATCACCAGTTTGATAGCAGGTATTTTATCCTGGGTGCTTGCCCTTATTTTGGCATGTCTCAATTGGGTCATAGTTCCATTGTTTGCACTTGCGACCATGGGAGTCGGACTTATGCTTTACCTATGTACCGCTGCAATTGGGTGTCTATCACCATTGGGCTGGATTGTTGGTGCAGTCACAGGCTACATGGCTAAGAATCAGATTAAGCAATCCGGCGAAGGTGGAGAAGGAATAGCCAATGCAGGTTTTATTATGAGTTTAGTTGGTTTAGGAATTACAATTCTAGGTGTTTGTATAGTCGGTATATTGGCAATAGCAGGAACCATTCACCTTCCCAATCCCTCATCGTATTAGTAAAGAATATAATGATCACAACATACAAACAATGATGTTTTGTCAACAGTGCTGATCACCAAAACCATTCCAAGTAAAAGGAATTAAAAAAGGAGAAGCATAATGTCAATTTCAATGCAAATGCAACAACCGATACCTGCAAAGCCGGGAATGGTCACAGCTATTGCTATCATGACTTTGGCCAATGGGATTCTAAATATTCTATATGGATTAGGCGTGACAGCTGCAATCGTGCTAGGGACCCTTGGCATCGGCTTGATTTGCTCACCTGTGACGATTTTGCCCTCGGTTCTGGGCATTTTCGAAATTCTTTATGCCATAAAAATCCTATCTGATCCTATTCAGCGTGTGCAACCTAACCAAACAATCGCCATTCTAGAGATTTGCGCCATCATCGCAGGAGATGTAATCTCAGCCGTTGTCGGAATTTTAGCCATGGTTTTCTATAACGATCCAACGGTAAAGGCATACTTTGCGCAAATCAACAGCTAATATGTATTGAATGATCCTAAGCAGAAATCGGGATTTTCTTCCTCTTGACTTCCCCTTTCAAGCCCCATACAATGGGATTACAAATTAACGGGTTGCAGGGAAGAGATCCCGCATCACGCGAGACGCCGAAGGTGCAAATCTGGCAAACAGCGAAACCAGGTGAAACTCTCAGGCAAAAGGACCCTGCCCCGTATTTCTCTGGAAAGTTCCGCGTGGTCGCGGGACACCGACGGTGCAAATTTAGCCTCGTAGTCTGGATAGTCACATAGTCGAGTAGCCATGACCAAACGACCATGCGACCGGCAGACCATCCGACTAAATGAATCTCTCAGGTCAATTTACAGAGGACGCGCGACATTAATATCGTGCGTCCTTTTTGATTCGCCAAATTCCATTTCGATGAGGAGACCCAAAGAATGAATGCTCCATCCAATCTAAAATATACAAAGTCCGACGAATGGTTCGATCCATCCAGCGGCGCGATGGGCTTGAGCGATTATGCCCAATCACAATTATCCGATATCGTCTTCGTTGAAATTCTGGTAGACGTCGGCGATACCGTCGAAGCGGGCAATCCCATCGCCTCGGTGGAATCCGTCAAGGCTTCCGCAGAAACCTACGCATCCGCGACGGGGAAAGTAGTCGCCGTCAATAAGGCCCTATCCGAAAAACCCGAAACCCTCAACAGCGACCCTTATGGGGCGGGCTGGATGGTCAAGGTTGAAGGTGGCGCGGTCAGCGACGCAATGGATTCCGCTGCGTACGGAAAGTACTGTGAAGGCAGGTCGCACTAGTCTATAAGTCTTATAGGTCTAACAGGTCTGACAGGTCGACATGTGAGACTTGTTGGACTTGTTAGACTTGTTAGACTTCTTCGACCCCGAGGAAATTACCATGACCTATATACCCATAAGTCCGAAAGAACGGGATGCGATGCTGGCGACCATCGGCGTGAAAACGCTCGATGACCTATTCAAAGATGTGCCAGCCAAGCACCGCTTCCCAAAGCTGGATATGCCTCCAGCGCTGACCGAGATGGAAGCCGCAATGGAGCTGGAGGATATTGCCGCCAGCAACGAGAATGTACGCGGCGATTTGATCTCCTTCCTTGGCGCAGGCGCATACAACCACTATATCCCTTCCGTGGTGGATCACATCCTGCGGCGCGGCGAATTCTATACCGCATACACGCCATACCAGCCGGAAATCTCCCAAGGCACATTGCAGGGTATCTTCGAATATCAATCGCTGATGGCCGCCTTGACCGGCATGGAGGTATCCAACGCCTCGCATTACGACGGCGCGACCGCAGCAGCAGAAGCGGTCAACATGGCTTATGCCCAATTCCGCGGCAAGCGCAAAAAGGTGGTGATCTCACCGACGGTGCATCCGCAATACCGCGCCGTGATCCGTACCTACACACAGGGCATGGAGCTGGAATTGGCCGGTGATGATGGAAATGCCGATCTTGATTCAAGCCCCCAGGAACTGAAGTCGCTGATCGATGAAAACACAATGCTGGTCATCGTTCAGTATCCCGATTTCTTCGGGCGCGTCTACGATTACACCAAACTGATCGAGGCCGCTCACAGCCAGGGCGCGCTGGTCTGTATCGTCGCAAATCCGATCGCACTGGCGCTTTTCAAAACCCCGGGCGCGATGGGCGCGGATATTTGTGTCGGTGATGGACAACCGCTCGGCATTCCAATGTGGTACGGCGGCCCGTCGCTGGGTTTCTTCACGACCAAAAAATCCTACGTTCACAAAATGGCGGGAAGACTGGTCGGCGAAACCGTTGATTCACGCGGACAGCGCGCCTACGTTCTGACGCTCACCGCGCGCGAGCAGCACATCAAACGCGAACGCGCCACTTCCAATATTTGCTCCAACGAAAGCCTGCTGGCGCTGGCGGCGGCAGTTTATCTTTCTGTCGTTGGCAAAACCGGATTACGGCAAGTCGCTGAACTTTGTTATCACAAAGCACATTATGCGGCTGAACAGCTCAGCAAGATCAAGGGCATGGGCCTGTGCTTCACCGAGCCGTTTTTCCATGAATTTGCGCTGTGTGTCAACCAGCCGGCTGAGGAAGTCAACGCGCATTTGCTCGAGCACGGCATCCTTGGCGGTTATGCCCTCGGTCAGGATTATCCTGCGTTGAAGAACCATTTATTGATCGCCGTGACCGAGATGAACACCAAAGAAGAAATAGATACGCTGGTGGATATTCTTTCGGAGGTGAACCATGACTGACGCGACCCCAAAAATTGTCGAACCCACGATCTTCGACTTATCCTCGCCAGGCCGTACCGGTGTTACCTTCCCCAACCCGGACGTACCTCGCTCCGAACTGCCAGCATCCCTGCTTAGAGCAGATCTGCCCCTCCCCGAACTGGCGGAAGTGGATGTGGTAAGACATTACATGCATCTTAGCAAGTTCAACTACAGTGTGGACGGCGGTTACTATCCGCTCGGCTCATGCACGATGAAGTACAACCCGAAAATCAATGAAGATACCTGCCGTTTGCCCGGATTTTTATACACCCATCCGTTACAACCGATTGAGACCGTGCAAGGCAACCTGGCATTGATGTATCAATTGCAGGAATGGCTCAAAGAGATCAGCGGTTTCTCGGCAGTGACATTACAACCGGCAGCGGGCGCACACGGTGAATTTACCGGTGCGCTCATTATGCGCGCCTATCATAAATCGCGCGGCGATGCAAAGCGCATGAAGATGCTCATTCCCGATTCGGCACATGGGACCAACCCCGCCTCAGCGGGCATGCTGGGCTTGAAAATTGTGCAAATCCCATCGGATGCACGCGGTAATGTTGACCTGAAAGCCTTGAAAGAACAATGCGATGATACCGTGTTTGGCATGATGCTCACGAATCCGAACACGGTTGGCATGTTCGATGAACACATCGAAGATGTGATCAAGATCATCCATGATTGCGGCGGTTTGATGTACGCCGATGGGGCAAACTTGAACGCCCTGCTCGGCATTGTCCGCCCGGGCGATATTGGCTTTGATTTGATGCACTTCAATCTGCATAAGACATTTGCCGTCCCGCATGGAGGCGGCGGACCGGGTTCAGGCCCGGTGGGCGTCGCGGCGCATCTGGCGGACTTCCTGCCGGAGCCGCTGGTCGGCATCCTGGAAGAAGGCGATGATGAAACGCCTCCGCTCTTTGGCTTTGTCAAGCCGGCCAAGTCCATCGGCCGCATGAAAGCCTTCCACGGACATTTTGGCGGCGGCATGGTACGCGCCTATACCTATATTACGATGCACGGTCCGGAAGGCCTGAAAGATGTTTCGCAGTATGCAGTGCTAAACGCCAATTATTTACAGGCGCGGCTGCGCTCCACGTATCATGTCCCATTCGACCGCATCTGCATGCACGAGTTTGTGGTGGAAGGACAATTTGCCGGCAGTGATGTGCGCGCCCTCGATATCGCCAAGCGCCTGATGGATTACAATTTCCACCCGCCGACAAATTATTTCCCACTCATCGTTCACGAGGCATTGATGATCGA
>Ga0182027_10004804_pt1 | contig 20744 bp, 13 predicted proteins | sample 712E1DmetaG_FD_121300 | JGI IMG/M metagenome (GOLD analysis project Ga0182027, IMG submission 121300) | Permafrost microbial communities from Stordalen Mire, Sweden - 712E1D metaG (Illumina Assembly) | ecosystem: Environmental > Terrestrial > Soil > Wetlands > Permafrost | place: Sweden...
GAAAAATCAGCTCCATTTTCCCATTCAATTGTGTCGGTATCGCGATTCAGTTTGACTTTACTAAATTCAGCCTTATTTCTCAAATCCCTTAAGATTCCATTGTTCAAATGGTTCTCCAAGTCCGCCACCTTGACATTTCCATTTTCAAATTCAAGGAGTATTTCATAATCCTTTTTATATTCAGCGGCCTTAATCCAATGCATAAAATGGCCGCCCGGGCGGCATGAAGAACCGCATAGTATGACCTGGAAATAGCGTCCTCCATCAATCCTGCCTGAAACAATTTCTCGGACGCAGCAAGAGATTTTTCGCCGCGCTGGATCTCTTTGCATATTTCCTGTAAGTGGTCCGTCGTCATACTTGCACGGCATCCTTTTCGATATTGGATGCGAATTCAAATCCGTTTGTTTTGAGCATTGCAAAATGCTCTTTGGATATGACTTGAATAGACAAACGTGCTCCGATGCTCCAATCCATTTCATACCCGAATGTCCGAATTTGGTCTGCTTTCCGCCAATCATCAAATTCCGTCACAACCAGAATGTCGATATCCGAATCGGGATTGTCATCTCCCCGTGCTTTCGAACCGTACATTAGGACCGTTACTATGTCACCGGGAAACAGCCTCTTGATTTTTTCACTGAATTGCCCGATGATCAGCTTTTCATTTCCAGTCAGCATAAAACACATCTCCTTCGTAAACATAAATATACCATAAACAAGCCTTCGACAATAAGGTGCAACTTTCTTCCTACTTTCCCATCCATAATTTCCCGTCCAGGCTCCTAATCACCGTGGGGCTGGTGTTTGCGGCGCTGATCGCGGTCTTGCTCGCCCCTACTTCGCGGTCTCCTATCGGAGAAGGGGAGCCGCAATCATAAAATGTACGCACCCTTGAGGTGTTCTTTTTGAAAAAGGCCGAAGTACTATAACGGAGCACCTGAAAAGCATCTTTGAAACCGGTGAATTAACAGAAACCACCCATAACCCGTTTTTGTGGTACTTGAGAAAGGGATAAGGCCATCGTGCCATGTTTATGTTATTCCGCCATTGACCAGGCGGGCGTAATGACAGAGCATGAGTTCACCCGTCTTCTCATTACGCAAGTGCAATCCGTTGCCCAGGCACCACCGGTACGCCTTGCAAGAAACGCAGGGCCCGGTTTTTGTCCACGACCTGTTTCGCATGACACGGAACCTGCCGTTCCAAACTTCCCAGAAATCGTCTTTGTAAATATTCCCCTGGATATAATCGGCCCGAAGACTTGGACAGGCTGAAATCGAACCGTCGACCAACACCGATCCCACCGAGACGCCCGCGGCGCATTGGAAATAGTTGTCGCGCGCCATTCCCTCGTAGCTTCCGAGAAAGCCTTCGCACCCGTAATTCGGCCGTACCTTCCCCAGTTTTTTCGTGCCGACGATAAAGTCCAAGAGATCCACAAACTGCCGGTCCGAAATCTGCAATTCCGCGTTTGCAGCCGCTCTTCCCTTCGGAAACACGGTGAGCAGCCGCCAGTTCTTTACGCCCCTGTCGTTGAGCAGGTCCTTGATTTTTGGGAGCTCGTCGAAATTCCGGCGGTCCACGCACGTTGCGACATCAAAGATGATGTTGTCGGTGGCTGCCGCGAGTTCAACTGCGGTAACCGCGCGGTCGAACGACCCCGCTTTATTGCGAAGCCAATCGTGCGACGCCCTCAGGCCGTCAAGACTGATGGTAAGGGAGCGCAACCCCGCGTCCAGGAGACGGCCGTACCTGTCCCGCGTCAGGGCATATCCGTTGGTGACGAATCCCCAGGGAAAACCGCGCTTGTACAGCTCGAGGCCGCATTGTTCAAGGTCATCGCGCAACAGCGGCTCGCCCCCCGTGAGGGCAATGGTCGTCTTATGAGGATCAACCCGTTCTTTTATGGAATCGATGACGCGCAAAAAATCCCGCAGCGGCATATCGGGAAGCGATGCGTCGCGCAGGCAGTCGCTGCCGCAATGGAGACACGAAAGATTGCACCGGAGTGTGCATTCCCAGAAAAGGTAGCGCAAATCGTGGACGGCCGCGTCGATGCCTTTTTTTATGCCGAACAGGTCGAGCGCAATGCGTTTACGCAGGGGTATTTTGAGGCCGTTCATCGCTCGATTGAGATCCTGGTTATGGCCGCGTGCGTACCGGTCTGCAGCTTGAGGAAATAAATCCCGGCCGAAAGCCCGGACGTTTCCAGGCGCGCCTCGTGCTCCCCGGCCGATTGGGACCCGTCGAAAATCTCCTTGATCAGCCTGCCGGTCGCGTCGTATAATGCCATGCGTGCCTGCGCCCCGGCCGGAAGCGCGTACCGCATTTCGATTGTTCCATTTGCGGAGCGCCATGCCCGCATCGACATGGCCGCCGGGGAAGCGCCGGGCCCGGCGGGGTTTACTGCCTGGGAGAGCTTCTGCAGATACAATTCGATAGTTACCGTGTCCGCCAAGCCGCCCATGGCGGGAATGAAAATCAGAGTGTCTTTGTTTTGGAACGATCCGTTTTGCGCGCCATCGATATCCTGCGCTTCAAAAATCCAGGTGTTGAACACCGGCGATTGGAAGAACGTCATGGAGAACGATCCGTCGGCCGCGGTCAAGGCGGAATCAACGACCTGCTTGGTCGTCGTGTCCTTCAGGAAGACTTTTACATTTTCGATTGCTGCATCGTCGGCCTGGGACCTGATTGTCCCTTTGACCGAGAACTGCGCGGAGGAAGGCCCGTACCAAACGATAATACCGTACAATGGAGCGATGCCATAGTCAGGAACGACTATCGTTGAATCAGCTTTTGTAAGACCTTTGCTCGTCGTCTGTATAATCTGCCCGGAGGCATACACAAAAAACGTGAAAAGGAACGTCACTGCTGCACCGGCAAGCCTGAGCAGCATCATCGACATGCGGCCGGGAAGCCTGATGATTTTTTTTGCCATGATACCCTCCGTTTGCATCGGCAGGCGCTCCAAACCAGCGTGCTCTGAGGATTTTTGAGGGGAGCGCATTAACAGGCGGAAACCATTTTCGGTCCAACCCATATAATATAGTCGCGGAAAAATGGAAAATGTTCATTCCTTTGTTGCCATACCCATTATCGCGAACAGCGAAGGCATTTCTCGCCCCTTGCTTTCTGCCTTCTCTCCTTCATCCCTCAACCACCGGACTCACGATCTTCCCCATAAACACCACTGTCCCGGTCGCATTGTCCTTGATGAGAAAGATAAAGGGCCTGTTGGCGGTGAACGGCACGGGCGGCGGGAACGCCAGCGACGACGTGCCGACCATGACCGCGGTGGCCGCGGCCGCCTCTGTTCCCCTTTCGTCAACAGAGACGAACGCCTTATGGATTGCGTCCTGGATAAACAGGTCTCGAAACCCGTCGATGCCGGAAAAATCGGCGGTATCCGAAAACGCAACAGCCATGCCCAGGGCGGATAGCATGTTCTTGAGACTGATTGACGCGGTGCCGAACTTGAATTTCGGAATGCCGACCCACACCGCCCTGCTCTGAAGCGCGCCTTCCAGCGCGGACAGGAAATCGGACGAAAGCGCGGATTCAACCGCAGCCATCTTTCCGGGATTCGGGAGGATAATCAGCATGGAAATCTCGCTCCCCTTGTACTGCATCTCAAGCGCGCTGCAGTCTGCGCCGGAATCGTACTTGCATGTTCCCTCCCGGTGCATGAAGACGGCGGCAACGGAATCGCTTTCCCCGTAGAACGCCTGGCTGTACGAATCCTCTTTGCGAAAGGTATCGGCCCACTGCGCGTTGAAATATATTGCATTTGTCAAAACCAGCACCGTTCCGGCCGTAATTGCTCCCTGCGGAATAAGGTCCTGTATTCTGGATTGCGTCCGGTCGCTCACCCAGGAGTTGATGGTGACCCGGGAGGCGTCGGGATTGTTGAGAAAATCCAGCAACCGCAAAGACGCGCCGTAGCTGACGCTCTCCGTCTTGAGGAAGTCCGGCAGAAAATGAAAGGTCTTTTCGCCCCAGAGCTGGTTCACGATGTTCAAATCGAAACCGTCTTTGGCCGCCCGCGACTTGAGAGAAAGGTCCAATGCGTCGAAAGCCGGATGCAGACGCGATTGGTCGAGCGTGAAGTGAAGCGTGGAAGCCATTTGGGATTCGGTTTGGCCGCGCGCGCCGGCCCAGGTCATGGCCAGCGCCAGCGACATGCTGTACGGCGAAATAAACGTGTTCCCGCTGTTTGCATCAGAGAACTTCCTGTAAATGTCGCATGCGAAATCCGTGTTGCCTTTTGCGAGCGCGGCAAGGTCGGCAAAAGAAACCGCCGGCAGCGAATCCCGGCCGCCGGCATACGACTGGACCGTTACCGAGCCTTCCTGGGTCGTGACGATCCCCTGGTTGTTGCCCGGCGAGGTGGGGTCCGAAACCGTGCCGTTGTGCCCGCATTGTGCGACGAATAGAAGGGAAATACCTGCAATCGAGTTACGAAGACCTTTTGGAGATTTCATAGGTGCCCTTTTTTGAAGTTGGTGTGACAGCGGATACTCACTACGCAATAGTCGTTGAAAGGAAAAAAGAAGTTCAAAATGGAAAGATTGAAAAGTTCAATTTAAAAGGGGCTCTGGGCGTTGCCCCGTCCCAACAATTGCGGTCAACGGATAGGGGCGACCCGAGCGAAACGAGGGGAACGCCCGGATTTATTTTTTGTTTTTCAGGTAATTGTCAATCGCCTTGGCCGCTTCTCTCCCGTGAAAGATGGCCCGCACCACCAGCGACGCGCCGATGTCCGCGTCCCCCGCGGCGAACACCCCGTCGACCGATGTGCCGTAGCTGCTTGTCTTGATGTTTCCGCGCGGATCGTAGTCGACCTTAAAATCGTCCAGCAGCCGATTGTGCGTCACGTGGAGGAACCCCATTGCCAGCAGCACAAGGTCAACATCGAGGGAGAATTCGCTTCCCGGGATTTCGACCATCGCGGGCGGCTTTCCTTTTTCCGACGGCTTCCATTCGAGCCTCACACAGCGGATCTTCTCCACCGCGCCGGCGCCCGTGCCGGTGAATTCCTTGGTGAGAATGTTCCAGTCGCGCTCGCACCCTTCCTCATGGGAACTTGACGTGCGGAGAATCTGGGGCCAATACGGCCAGCTGGGATTGGTGCTGTCCTGCCACTCACGCGGCTTCGGCATGATTTCGAATTGGTATATCTTCTTCGCGCCCTGGCGGCGTGCCGTTCCCACGCAATCGGAACCCGTGTCCCCGCCGCCGATCACGAGCACATTCCTGTTCTTCGCGGAGATCTGTTTTTCGTCCCCGAGGATGCCCGCGATGCTCTTGTTGGACTGTATGAGATATTCCATTGCGAAATGTATGTTTTGGAGCCCCCGACCGGGGACGGTCAGATCGCGCGGCTGGCCCGCTCCCATGGCCACGAGCACCGCGTCGAATGCGCGCCGCAGGTATCGAGCCGACAGGTCGTCGCCGATATGGACCGACGTTTCGAAGTTGACGCCTTCCTCGATGAGCTGTTCCAACCTTCTGTCGAGAACCCATTTTTCGAGCTTGAAGTCCGGTATGCCATAGCGGAGGATACCGCCGATCCTGTCCTCCCTCTCGAAAACGGTCACCGCATGCCCCATGCGGCGGAGCTGCTGCGCCGCGGAAATGCCCGCAGGGCCGGAGCCGATGACCGCAACCTTGCGGCCGCTTTCGGCCGCGGGCGGACGAGCGGTAACCCACCCCTGCGCAAACGCATTTTCTATAATAGCAAGCTCGATCTGCTTGATGGTGACCGGGCTGCTGTTTATCGACAGCGTGCACGACGTCTCGCACGGCGCGGGACATATTCGCCCGGTAATCTCGGGCAGGTTGTTGGTCATTTCGAGGCGTTCGTAGGCCTCCTGCCAATTCCCCTTGTAAACCAGGTCGTTCCACTCGGGAATGAGGTTGTACACCGGGCAGCCCATAGCCTGACAAAAAGGAATGCCGCAGTCCATGCACCGCGCGGCCTGGGTGGTTATTTCCGGGCCGGACTGCGGGATGATGAGTTCTTTGTAATCGTTCACCCGTTCGCCCACCGGGCGGTAGGCGAACGCTCTGCGCGGGTAGTCGAAGAATCCCGTGACTTTACCCATTGTCAATACACCTCCTCGGTGATCGGAACAACTTCCGTCTCGCGGGACTGGTCTTTGCGGATCCGTTCCAGCGCGCTCCGGTAGTCGATGGGCATCACCTTTACAAAGCGGGGAAGCATTTCGGACCAATCGTCCAGTATCTGGCTCGCGTACGGGCTCTGCGTGTAGCGCACGTGGTTGGCGATGAGGGAATGCAGCGACTTTTTGTCTTCCTCCTGGACGACCGGCTCAAGGTCGACCATTTCGAGATTGCACCGTGTGTCGAACAATTGGTTTTCGTCGAGCACGTATGCAATGCCGCCGCTCATGCCGGCGGCAAAATTCACGCCGGTCTTTCCCAGCACCACAACCGTTCCGCCGGTCATGTATTCGCACCCGTGATCACCCAGTCCTTCGACAACCGCGACGGCGCCGCTGTTGCGAACCGCGAATCGCTCCCCTGCCATGCCGTGAACGTACATCTCACCGCCGGTTGCGCCGAACAGGTTGACATTCCCGGTAACGATGTTGTTGTGCGCCCTGTAGTTGGCATCACGCGGCGGATACATGATGATGGTGCCGCCGCACAAGCCCTTGCCGACGTAGTCGTTGGCGTCGCCTTCCAGTTCCAGGGTAACGCCGCGAGTGAGAAAGGCGCCGAAGCTCTGGCCGGCCGCACCTGTAAATTTCACCTTGATTGTGTTGGCCGGCAAACCGGCAGATCCGTACCGCTTGGAAATTTCGGCCGACAGCATCGCGCCGACCGTCCGGTTGCGATTGCGGATGGGCATGGCCAGTGACACGGGCTTCTTATCCTCAATAGAAACTTTTGCCTGCTCAATAATGGACACGTCCAGAGAGTTGGAAAAATCGTGCACCTGTTTGGACACGCAGCGAAGCGGCTGGCCCGCATCGAGCTGTGGCGGGGCAAGCACGCGCGAAAAATCGAGGCCGCGCGTTTTCCAGTGCGAGACGGCGCCGTTCACTTCGATCAGGTCGCTGCGGCCGATCATCTCGTCCATGGTTTTGAACCCGAGCTGCGCCATGTACTGCCGAACTTCCTGCGCCACAAAACGCATGAAGTTGATCACGTATTCCGGCTTGCCCGTAAACCGCTTGCGCAGCGCGGGGTCCTGCGTGGCAACGCCCACCGGGCAGGTATTGAGATGACACTTGCGCATCATGATGCAGCCGAGGGTCACGACCGCGGCCGTTCCAAAACCGAATTCCTCCGCGCCGAGGAGCGCCGCGATCACCACGTCCCGGCCGGTTTTCATCTGGCCGTCGCATTGCACGCGAATGAACCCGCGCAACCTGTTTCGCACCAGCACCTGTTGCGTTTCGGCAAGCCCTATTTCCCAGGGAATTCCCGCGTGCTTGATGGACGACAGGGGCGAGGCGCCCGTGCCGCCGTCGTGCCCGCTGATGAGGACCATGTCGGCGCGGCCCTTTGCCACGCCCGCCGCCACCGTTCCCACGCCCGCTTCGGCCACGAGCTTCACCGAAATGCGGGCGCCGCGATTCGCATTTTTCAAGTCGAAGATGAGCTGCGCCAGGTCTTCTATGGAATAAATGTCGTGATGCGGGGGCGGCGAAATGAGCATGACGCCTGGCGTGCTGTGCCGGACCTTGGCTATGGTTTTGTCGACCTTGTTCCCGGGCAGCTGACCGCCCTCGCCCGGCTTGGCGCCCTGCGCCATCTTGATCTGCAGCTCGCGCGAGTTCACCAGGTAATTGCTCGTGACGCCGAACCGCGCAGAGGCGACTTGCTTTATAGCACTTTTAAGCGAATCCCCGTTGGCGAGCGGCACGTACCGTTCCTCGTCCTCCCCGCCCTCGCCGGAATTGCTCGCCGCCCCCAGCCTGTTCATCGCAATCGCCAGCGTTTCGTGCGCGTCTTTACTGATGGAGCCGAAGGACATCGCCGACGTCACGAACCGCTTCACGATGGATTCCACCGGTTCCACATCGTCAAGCGGAACGTCCGCGGCCTTCTTGAACGAGAACAGGCCACGCAGGGTGCAGAGGTTCGCGCTCACGTTGTTGACATGGGCGGAATACTGCGCAAACACTGCCGGATCGTTTTCCCGAGTCGCCTTCTGCAGCAGCGCCACGGCGACGGGAGACAACAAGTGCTTTTCGGAGAACTCGCGATAGCGGTACTTGCCGCCCGATTCGAGACCCTGCGGACCCGCGTTACTGCCGAAAGCGGCGCTATGGCGCGCGTTGGATTCCGCGACAATCTCGCTGACACCTATGCCGCCGATGCGCGACGGCGTGCCGGGGAAATACCGGTCTATGAGTTCTTCGCCGAGGCCGACAGCCTCAAAAATCTGTGCGCCTTTGTAGGAGCGAATGGTAGAGACGCCCATCTTCGACATGATCTTGAGCAGGCCCTTTTTCACGGCCGTAATGTAGTTCTCGATTGCCGCTTCCAGGGTGAGGTCCGATTGCAGGCTCTTGCGTTCCACGAGATCGGCGATAACTTCAAAGGCAAGGTACGGATTGATCGCACTCGCGCCGAAGCCCATGAGGCAGGCAAAGTGCATCACCTCGCGCGCCTCGCCCGTCTCAATCACGATGCCAGTGAGCTGACGCTTTCCCACTCGCACAAGATGCTGGTGCACCGCAGACACCGCCAGAAGCGAAGGAATCGGAACGTGCGTTTCGTCGACGCCCCTGTCACTCAAAATTATGAGCGAGCACCCGTCCTCGACTTTCTTTTCGACATCGGCGGCCACCGCATCGAGGGCGGCGTTCAACGACCGCGTCGAGGGCTCAAAAAGAATGGGCTGCACGCAGGAGCGGAACCCGCCCACATTCATGTTGCGCAGCTTGTTCAGGTCGTCGTTGGACAAAATGGGATGCGACAATTTGAGCTGCCGGCAGTGCTGTTCGCTTTCGTCAAGCAGATTGCTTTCCCTGCCTACAAAACTCATCAGCGACATCACCAGGTTTTCACGGTACGGATCGATGGGCGGATTGGTGACTTGCGCAAACAGCTGCTTAAAATAGTTGAACAGGACCTGCGGCCGCTCCGACAGCACCGCCAGGGCCTCGTCGTTTCCCATGGAGCCCACCGGCTCCTGCGCATTTTCGGCCATGGGCGCGATGATCATGTCGAGGTCTTCCAGCGTATAGCCGAACACCTTCTCGTTTGTAAGCAGCGTATCGCGCTCGATGCGCACCGGGCCCGGAACGCCGAACAGGCCCTTGAGCTCGATCTTGTTTTTTTCGAGCCAGCGTCGATAGGGCTTACGGCGCGACACCGACGCCTTGATCTCGTTGTCGAACACCACCCGGTTGTGCGCCGTGTCCACGAGGATCATCTTTCCGGGCGCAAGCCTCCCTTTTTCCAGAACGTCGTTTGCGGGGATATCGAGGACCCCGATTTCCGAGGCAAGCACCACCAGCCCGCTGCGCGTAATCACGTACCGGGCGGGCCGCAGGCCGTTGCGGTCGAGGGCCGCGCCGACGATTGTACCGTCCGTAAAGGAAAACGAGGCCGGGCCATCCCAAGGCTCGAGGATTGCCGCATGATATTCGTAAAAAGCACGTTTGTCTTCGCTGATGTGATAGCGCGGTCCGAATGCCTCGGGAATCATCATCATCATGGAATGCTCCAGCGACCTGCCGCCCATCACCAGGAGTTCATACACGTTGTCGAACATGGCAGAATCGCTGCCGCCCGCAGCAATAACCGGAAAGAGTTTCTTGATGTCCTGCCCGAAAAGCGCGGACGAAAGCGTGGCCTCCCGGGCATTCATCTTGTTGATGTTGCCGCGGAGTGTGTTGATTTCTCCATTGTGAGCGCAATAGCGGAATGGCTGGGCCAGACACCACGAGGGAAACGTATTTGTGGAATAGCGTTGGTGGACAAGCGCGATTGCACTTGTGAACTTAGGGTCGAGCAGGTCTGGATAGAACGCGTCGAACTGAGGGGCAACGAACATCCCCTTGTAGTTGAGCGTGGCGCCCGAGAACGAAGCAACGTATAAATCGTCCATGGACATTCCGGCCGAGGCAGCCTGCCGTTCGATGCATTTCCGGGCGACATACAGCTTGCGCTCCAGGCCCGGCCCGGACGCGCCTTCAAACGTCACGAAAGCCTGGGTCACAAACGGCATGCTGGCGGCGGCCATGTCGCCCAAGCAGTCCGGCCTCACCGGTACGTCGCGCCAGCCGAGCACTGCTCCGGCTTCGTCGCGCACCGCCGATTCGAAGATGTCTTTCGCCTCTTTGCGTTTGGTCGCGGCACGCGGCAGGAAAAGCATGGCGACGCCGTACCCTCCTGCCGTAGGCAGGCCGAATCCGGCTTTGACGCATTCGGCTGCAAGGAATTCATGCGGCACCTGCGTGAGCATGCCGGCGCCATCTCCCGTTTTCTGGTCGCCGCCGATCGCGCCGCGATGCACAAGGTTCTTGAGGATGGTGATGCCGTTCGCCACGATATCATGGGTGCGCGTTCCGTTTACATGAGCAACAAACCCGACACCGCAGCTGTCGTGCTCAAAGAAAGGATCGTACAAATCTTTCCTGGTCATGGTTTCCTCGCCTGCCGCGACGTGCGGCACAGTACCGTCGTATAAGAGCCTGAGCAGATGTAAAATACAACACTGCACTACGAGAGCGGGGCGCCGGATATTTGGCTTGTTCAGGCTCCCGATCACGTCGGCCCGTTCCTCCGGTGCAAGGCCGCAAGCCGCGTGCCATAAAACAGGAATTCAAAAGAGCCGCTTTTCTGCACGTCGCAAACGAACAAAAATGTATCAAATCTGCACTTATGGCACAAAAACGTATCGTAAATGTAGGACCAATCAGCCACTTTTGGTCGACCCATAATCTGCGCGCCTGCCCGATTTTCCAGAGCAGGTTACGCCTGTGCAACTCGACATTATCCTCACGCGTGGCCCTCTATGGCACGCCTCTTGCAGAATCCTAACATCCTCATTTTTTCAAGGAGATCCCATGAACGCACCATTTCAATCTTTGCAGTATGCCGGCGACGCGCTATTTCTCATTGTCGGCGCGGTGCTGGTTTTTTCCATGCACGCGGGCTTTGCCTTCCTTGAGGTAGGCACGGTGCGCAAGAAGAACCAGGTCAATGCGCTGGTCAAAATTCTCTCCGATTGGGGAGTCTCGACGGTCATGTACTTCGTGATAGGGTTCCCCATCGCATATGGCATCAATTTCTGGATGAACGCAGGCGACCTGCTTCAGCTCACCAATGGCAAGATCCTTGCGGGCGGCCGCGGGTTTGATATCCTGCACTGTTTCTTTCTGCTTACCTTTGCGGCGTGCATCCCCGCCATCATTTCGGGAGGCGTTGCGGAGCGCATGAAATTCTGGCCCCAGGTGTTTGCAGGCGCGATCTTCACGGGAGTCGGCTATCCCCTGTTCGAATCCGTCATGTGGGGAAAAAATACGTTTCTGCAAACGTGGCTCTTCTCCTCGTTCGGATCGTCGTTTCACGACTACGCGGGCTCGGTTGTGGTCCATTCTATGGGCGGTTGGATCGCGCTGCCCGCAATCGTGCTTCTGGGCCAGAGAATAGGCCGCTGGGTAAACGGCAGGAGCATGGGCATCCCGGTTTCCAACATTCCGTTTCTGGGCCTTGGCTCCTGGATCCTTGCCGTTGGATGGTTCGGGTTCAACGTGATGAGCGCGGGCAACTTCCAGGCCATTTCCGGACTCGTGGCCGTCAATTCTCTTTTTGCCATGGTGGGCGGCATTCTTTTCGGACTCATCTTTTCCAAAGCCGACCCCGGCTTTGTTCACAACGGCGCGCTCGCCGGCCTTATCGCCATTTGTTCGGGCTCCGACATTGTTCACCCGTTCGGCGCTTTCTTTATCGGCGGAATCGGCGCTCTCATATTCATCTTCGGCTACAAGTTCGAAACCGAAAAGCTCAAGATAGACGATGTCCTCGGCGTATGGCCTCTGCACGGCCTGTCCGGATCGTGGGGCGGCATTGCGGCAGGCATTTTTGGGCAGAAATTCCTTGGAGGTATGGGCGGTGTGAGTTTAATTTCTCAAATCGTGGGGACCGTGTCCGGAGCCGTGTTTGCGGTGTGCATCGGCCTGCTAGTCTACGGTGCTCTCAAAAAAACCGTGGGAATCAGGCTCGACGAAAAGCAGGAGCGGCAGGGTTCCGATTTGGCAATTCACAACATAGGCGCATATCCGGAAGAAGATATGCTGTCGGCCTGACAGTTCACCACTAACCGGTCATCGGCAAGGAGAATCGTCAATGAAGTACATTGTGGCAATCATCCAGCCTTCCCGCCTCGAAGCAGTCAAAGAGGCGCTCTCCACCATTGAAGTGTTCCGGCTCACCGTAACCGAGGCGCAGGGGATCGGCCGTCAGCGCGGCCATACCGAAGTGTACCGCGGTCACGAGTACCAGATCAACTTCGTGCGCAAGGTCAAGCTCGAAATAGCGGTTGACGACAAGTACGTTGAACCCACCATCGAAGCAATTGTCAACGCTGCCCGTACGGGCGCCGAGGGAAAAATCGGCGACGGAAAGATTTTTATCATGCCGCTGGAAGACGTGGTTCGCATTAGAACAAGAGAGCGCGGCAGCGAAGCGCTATAATCAAGAGTTCAAAGTTTAAAGTTCAAAGTTGAAAGTTGACCTCGCCTCCGAACCCCCTCTCCGACACAGAGAGGGGGCCTCTTTTTGCACAGCGGAGTCGCAGCTCCCTGCATAGATAGCTTTCATTCTTCGTCGGAAGCCTTCGGATTTCCTCCTCGTGTTGCATTTACAAACTGCGATACTTGTAGCATTGGCCTTCTGCCTAGCGTTAGGGGGACTGGAGGGCGCGCGGGAGCGCGGTGCCGGCCGACCCGGCCGAAGGCATAGGGCGGACCGGTACCGAGGCGAATAGCCGAGCCCGAAAGGAGACCGACCCGAGCATAGCGAGGGGAACGCCCAAATCCTTGCCTTCAATGAGCCGGGCGCCCAGATTCTTCATGAAAATGAAAATTATCGCTATCAATTACTATTTGGCAAATATCTTGCTTCATATATTTTCATCATCCCCATGAACAACTACAAGAACCATCTCGCAGACCTTCGCGAAGACATCTTTGTGCGGCAGCGCTCCCTGCCCGCCCTCAATAAGGTTCAGCTCTTCTCCGACGAGATAGACCGGATGCTTTCGGAAGCCTATGCCGCGCACATGGAAGAAGGTGGGCTTGACAAACAGGTGTGCCTTGTGGCGCTCGGCGGCTATGGCAGGCAGGAACTCTGCCCCTATTCGGATATCGACTTGCTCGTGCTGCATTCTTCGAACGCGGACAAGGAAAAAATCGCTGCCGCGGTGCGTTTTTTCTGGGATATGGGCCTCACGCTCGGATGCGTGGTGCGAAGCGTCTCCGAATGCGCCAAGATATTGGGAGAGGATTTTGCCACCGACACGGCGCTGCTCCAGGCGCGATTCATCGCGGGCAACAAGCGCCTGTTCCAGTACCTCGAGAATTCCGTGGCGCTGCCTTTCTTCGAGCACACCAGGAAACGCTTTCTCGGCGAGATCCGCCAGGCGGTCCACGGCGGAATTTTTTCTCCGGACAACACCCTGTACCGGACCGAGCCGGATCTTAAGAACGGCATCTGCACGCTTCGCGACTGTCAACGCATCATGTGGGCCGAGCGGGTCATTGCGTCGTCGCGGGTTCTGTGGGACCTGTACAACGTGTCGCATTTCCCGCACGACGACGTTGCCGCATTTTCCAATTCCTACGAATTTCTTATGGCTGTCCGCTGCGAGCTTCACATGCTCTGCAGAAAACGAATCGACACCCTGGAAAGCGACCTTCAGCCCGGCGTTGCCGTTGCCATGGGATACGGAGAAAACGGGGCAGGCGCTCTCATGGAATCGTTCTTCAAGACGGTGCGCACGGTAAAGTACTTTGCCATGCTGTTTCTGGAGAAGCGGAATCCGTCGCGCGGCCTGTGGGGATCGCTCCGGTCGAGCATGAGCGCCACGCAGGCGACTCCCGGCGTGGTTGCTCTTGACGGAATTCTCTTTTTGCAACGGAAGAATCTGCCGCCGCCCCCGCCCGAAGCGCTGTGGGTTGTAAACATCTTCCGGTTGGCGCAGGCCTATCAATCCACGCTGGGCGTGGACCTGCTCAACTACATTCGAACCGCCATGCAGTCCCTTTCGCCGCAGGATTTCCGGACGCCGGCCGTCGACAGCCTGTTCCTCCATATTGTGTCGCAGGACAGGGACGCCGGCCGCATTCTGGGCATCATGCACGAAACCGGCGTCCTCGCCGGGATCATCCCGGCATTTTCGGCCCTCCTTTGCAAAGTGGAATACCAGAGCAACCATGAATTCACCGTGGACCAGCACATATTGCTCGCCCTGCGCGCGCTCGACGAACTCGGCAGCGAGCCCGACCTTCACATTCGCGGCATCTACCAGTCCCTGGAAAACAAGAGGCTGCTCAGGCTTGCCGTTTTGCTCCACGACATCGGCAAGTCGATGCAGGGCGACCACGTGACGACCGGGACGATCATCGCGGAAGAAATGTGCGACAGGCTCGGGCTTTCGGTTGACGAAAAGCGGCGGGTGGCGCTGTTGATATACAACCACCTGGAACTGTCCACGCTGGCCTTCGGCAGGGAACTCGAAGATCACCTGGTGGCCGACCTCGCCGGCCGCGTGCAGGACAGGCAGACACTCGACATGCTGTACCTCCTTACCGTACTCGACATCCGCTACGTCGGCTACAAGACCTGGACCGCATGGCGAGCGCGGCTGCTGCAGGACGCCTACGAGCGCGTGAGCGCGGCCATCGGCGAACCGCGCCGCGGCGCACCCGCCGCTTTGCCCTCCGACATCGGCATCAACTCGCCGTTTTACCGGCTCGATACCATTCCGGAAGAGCGCGAAAAGCATGCGCAATGGCTTGCGAACCTTAACAAAGGCGAGTTTACCATCGTTCTGGACACCTTTGCCGGGTTCGACAGCGTATCCGTGCTGTCGTTCGACCGCCTGGGCATTTTCGCCGATATCACGGGCTGCATTTCGTCGGAGGGCTACAACATTCTCTCCGCGCGAGCCTACTCGGAGTCGTCGGGAAAAATCCTCGACATCTTTCACCTGGAGCACGACAGCGCAACCACCACGCCCTCCGAACAGCGGGTGGAGCACATCAGGAAAAAATGGCGGCTCATCGAACGCGGCGAGGCCAGCGCGGAATCGCTCATCGCCGACCGGACCCGGCTGTATCCTCCCAAAAAGGAACGCAGCACGCAAAAAGAGCCCATCGTCCGCATCGACAACGAGCTGTCCAACAACTTTACGGTGCTCGAAATTGAAGCCCAGGACCGGTTCGGCCTGCTGTTTCGCATTGCGCGAAGCCTGAGCAGCCTGGGCGTCAACATTGTGTCGGCAAGGCTCTCCACGCGGGTGGACCGGGCGGTGGATACGTTTTATGTGACCGGCGGATCAGGATCGAAGATCGTTGACAAAGAGCAAATTGAGCGCATAGAGAAAGAGCTGATTGGCGCAATGTCGAGGGAATAAATAGGCCGTCAAATTCTTAATAGCAAATTGGGCGCTTCCCTTCGCTGCGCTCGGGCCGGTCTCCCTGCGGGCTCGGCCGCCCGGCCTCGGTGCAGCCTGCCCTGTGGCCTTCGGCCCGGGTCTGGCTGCACTGCGCACTGGCGCACCACTCCGGTCCACCTAGCGCTGGGCAGAGGAATATTTCCACAATTGTCAACTTTTGCATTCGCCGGGACTGATGCAAGGTTTGCGTCGGCTCCCGAAACTTTTCACAGCCGCGAAGCGGCGTTCCAATGAGATGGCGTTGCGGAAACGTGACGTGCGCAAAGCGCAAGCTTTGCGCCTCGCGCACGCTTCCGCTGGAAGGGGTGTGCCCCCGGATCGCCGGCGCTCGGCGCCGGAAGCCGGGGGCCAGGGGAAACCGCTAGCGGTTTCCCCACCAAAATCATTTCAGGAGACCGGCCTGTGTTTTTTGCAGGCCGGGGAAACGCCCAAATCTACCCAACGCTCATGAGACCCATTGTTTATTTGTAGTACAAATTTGTACCAACATTATTCGACTACACAAAATTGTTGAAAAAAAACACGCACCTTCGTTTCCGAATTTATATTTTTTCACCTCGTTGCTCCAAAAACGGGCGACGAAAACGCACTGGCACACTAGTTGCAACTCATACGAACTCAAGGAAATCGCAAAATTCCCTTTTTCCATACACGCACCATTCACCTCAATAGAAGGAGCATACATGGCTAGCCCGAAAACAGCAAAAGACATCCTGGCGATGCTCAAGTCGGAGAAGATCGAGGCCGTAGATTTCAGATTCATCGATTTTCTCGGAACATGGCAGCATTTTACCTATCCCACGCCCGAAATCGACGACGATGTATTTGAAAAAGGTCTGGGATTCGACGCGTCAAGCATCCGCGGATGGCAGGCAATCAACGAATCCGATATGCTCATCAAGCCCGTGCCGGAAACCGCGTTCATCGATCCTTTCTTCGCGGCAAAGACCCTTGTCCTCATCTGCGACATCCAGGACCCTGTCACGGGCAAAGACTACTCGCGCGACCCGCGCAACATCGCGCACAAGGCCGAAAAGTATCTCAAGGCATCCGGCCTCGGCGACATCGCATACTTTGGACCCGAAGCCGAGTTCTTCATCTTCGACGACATTCGCTTCGGCCAGGGAACCAACTACGGTTACTACTACATCGACTCAGACGAAGGCATCTGGAACAGCGGACGCGAGGAATGCCTCGACGCCTCCGGCTCGTCTCACAACACCGGATACAAAATCCGGCACAAGGAAGGCTACTTCCCTGTGCCGCCCGCGGATTCACTCCAGGACATCCGCTCCGACATGATGCTCACGCTCATCAAAATGGGCGTTCGTTGCGAAAAGCAGCACCACGAAGTGGCAACCGCCGGACAGTCCGAGCTCGGCATCAGGTTCGCCCCGCTCGTGGAATGCGCCGACGCTTTGCTCAAATACAAGTACGGCATTAAGCAGGTTGCCAAGAAGTACGGAAAAACCGTCACCTTCATGCCAAAGCCCCTGTTCCAGGATAACGGCTCCGGCATGCACACGCACATTTCCATTTGGAAAGGCGGAAAGAACACGTTCGCGGGCGGCGAATACGCCGGACTGTCCAAGACCGCGCTGTTCGCCATCGGCGGGATCATCAAGCATGCCCCGTCGCTCCTTGCGTTCTGCACGCCCACAACCAACAGCTTCCGCCGCCTGGTGCCGGGCTTCGAGGCGCCGGTAAACCTCGCCTACTCCAGCAGAAACCGCAGCGCCGCGATCCGCATTCCCATGTACTCGGAATCGGCAAACGCCAAACGCCTCGAGTTCCGCTGCCCGGACCCCACATGCAACCCGTACCTGGCCTTCCCGGCCATGCTCATGGCCTGCATCGACGGTATCCAGAACAAGATCGATCCCGGCAAACCGCTCGACAAGGACATCTACGAGCTGCCGCCCGAGGAACTCGCAAAGGTCCCGCACACGCCCGGCTCACTCAAGGACGTGCTCGCAGCCCTGGAAAAAGACCACGAATACCTGCTCAAGGGCGACGTGTTCACGCAGGACGTTGTCGACACGTGGATCGAATACAAGACCAAGACCGAGGTCAATCCTATGGCCCTGCGTCCGCATCCGTATGAGTATCACATGTACTTTGATGCCTGATAATAATAGTTAGAGCATGGTTCTTGTTACTGGAGGCTCCAGCCGCAGGGCTGGGGCCTCTTTTTGTTAGTTTATTTGTCAAGTTGTTTAAATCAAGACAAGAATATGGGCGCCCCGCCGCTTCGCGGCGGCGGCTCTCCTTGCAGGCTCGGCCGGTTGGCCTCGGTGCCGGTCCGCCCTAATCGCCTTTGGCGAGGGTCGGCCGGCCCCGCGCTCTAGCGCGCCTTCCAGTCCAGCCTGGCGCGGCGCAGAAAACCATTCGCCTAATTGCCAATTACCTCTCATCTGAAGTCCCTTCAAGAAAAAACACCTGACAATGTACCTCCCATGAGTATTGTTGCGGCGCGTCAGTTCAGTTCAGCCGAAAAAAAAGTTGTGGCGACCAGTCCTTTGCCCTGCGCCAGGTTGGACCGACGGTGCTCTAAAGAGCAGTGCCGGTTGACCCCGCCGTCAGGCGTTGGGGCAATCCGGCACCGAGTCCGCATGGACGAGCCGCGAGGGAGAACCGCCGCCGTCTTCGGCGGGGCGCCAAGATTTTCATCTTTATTAATACGATATGTCTTAGTTGTCAACTTTTAACTCCGAACCTTCAACGTTGAACTTCTTGCTTTACAAGCTGGCGAATATTGATTTATAGACATGAAAAACCTCCTTCACCTCCTCCCCCTCTTTCTCTATCTCCCCGTGGGCCTCGTCTCTTTCTCAATGGCCGCCAAGAGCCTGCACTCCCGCTCCTTCATCCCGTTCCACCGGCAGGCAGCTCAAAGAACTCTAACCTCCCTCGAACCCCCGCTGCAATCCGTGACACTCGCGCTCATGAGAGTCTCGGGCCTGGGATTTCTCGTGGTTGGCCTGCTGCTCACCATATTCCCTGTGGTCAACTACTTCCGGCCGCATAAGTTCGCGCAATTAGCAATCCCCGCGGTTTGCCTGGTGTATTGCGCGGGGCTATCCGTTGCCAACTACTCCCTGCACAAGCAAACGAAAGCCGCCACGCCGTGGAAGGCCGCGCTCGCGGCCGCGGTGATGATTGCCGCGGGAATGGTGGCAGCGGGGTTGTGAGCGATGGGAAATGGCTGTATATGGTTGGCACGTCGAAGACAAAAAACCGAAGTCCCTTTGCCTCCTTGTAAGCGTTTTGCGCAGCGGGCAGCCTAAAGGAGCACTGTATGCCATGGAAAAGGCGGACAAAATGGCCAGATTGAGAGGTTGTCTGCCAGGCGGGATATTGGGTTTCTGTGGCAGACATGATGTAGTTGGTGTGCATGTGTCCGGCGACATTAATTATAATATAGTGCGCACCAAAGGAATACGTCCGTCCTGCCTGCAAGAATGGAAAGGCATAAAAGCATGAAGGAAAAGGTATACGTTGAAACTTCCATTTTCAGCTATCTGACTTCAAAACCATCTCGGAACATTCTTGCCGCTGCGTGGCAGAGTCTGACGGTAGAATGGTGGGAAAAGCGGAGACGTGATTTTGACCTATTTATTTCTGAGCTTGTGCGTGAAGAAGCACTCGGTGGGGATAAACAAGCAGCCGCGAAAAGGATAGCGGCGATGGAAGGAATCCCGCTTCTCAAAATTACAGACGAAGTGGTATCATTAGGTAGGACGTTCCTTGAGCCCGGGCCTTTGCCCAAAAGGGCTAGCGGGGATGCATTGCATCTTTCCCTTGCCTCTATTCACAAAATGGATTATTTACTGACCTGGAATTGCAGACATCTTGATAATGCTGAAATCAAGCCAAAAGTAAGAAAACTATTATCCCAGAAGGGTCTTTCAATTCCCGAAATATGTACACCTCAAGAGCTCATAGGAGATAAAAACAATGAAGAATGAAATCTTAGAAGAATTATGGAAAGTTAAGGACGAATTAGGCGAAAAGTATGGAAACAACATTGATGCTTTGGCGGACGCAATGAAAACGAAAGAGAAAGCCGAAAAGAACGGGGTCATTGACTTGTCGCATAATCAAAAAGCAGCAGCATAATGTACCGAAATAAGAATACAAAATAACCGCCAGCTTGTCTTGGTCTGCTGGTTAGTGGTGCGCACAAGTGTGAAATTAGGGCGAAAATGACGTCGAACACACGGCCCACCAACACGCGCATGCCGGGCGGTCAAAGCCGCCCCAAATTGCCGCATTTTACATTGGAAAAGGCTCGTGTCCGCGCTTCGCTGGCACGAGCCTAAATTATAGGCGGGAACTTCGGCATTGCGTGGAACGTTGTGGGGCAATTTGCCTGGCCCTTTCAAGAAAAAAATAGAAATGGGCGGTCGAGAAAGAAAATTTGTTTGCGCGGAAAAAGCGCCACATCGTGTGGCGAATAAGGAGCCCGCACCGGATTTGAATTTCGACATGTTTGTCCGGTCAATGATAGGCCAATTAACTGCGTTCGGGGATAAATAACGTGCCTAAGACAATACATGAAATCCATACCTCGCATTGCTTGATTAATGGCGATTCGCGGGACCTTTCTTTCATAAACAATGAAACCGTGCATCTGGTCATTACGTCGCCGCCCTACTGGAACCTCAAGCGATATAACGACAGCCCGGCGCAAATGGGCCATATTGACGATTATGAAGATTTTCTATCCGAATTGTCCAAGGTCTGGCGCGAAGTCCACCGAATCCTTGTTCCCGGTGGCAGGCTGGTTTGCGTCGTTGGCGACGTTTGCCTTTCAAGAAAAGAGCACGGCCGGCATCTGGTCATGCCTCTGCATGCCGACATTCAGGTACTGTGCAGAAAAATCGGGCTCGATAACCTTAATCCGATAATCTGGCATAAAATATCGAATGCCAAATTTGAAGCGAATACGAGCGCGAAATTCCTGGGCAAGCCTTATGAACCGAATGCGATAATAAAAAACGACATTGAATTTATCCTTATGCAACGGAAACCGGGCGGCTACAGACAGCCGACCGAGATCCAGAGAAAATTA
>Ga0182027_10004805_pt1 | contig 20743 bp, 17 predicted proteins | sample 712E1DmetaG_FD_121300 | JGI IMG/M metagenome (GOLD analysis project Ga0182027, IMG submission 121300) | Permafrost microbial communities from Stordalen Mire, Sweden - 712E1D metaG (Illumina Assembly) | ecosystem: Environmental > Terrestrial > Soil > Wetlands > Permafrost | place: Sweden...
ATTCCAGCGACTCAGAAGAGCTGGCAGACTTGGGTGACCCCGCTAGAAGTGATTCAGACGATCGATGTTTTGCTGAATGAGTACACGGATGCGCAGGTCGCCACGATCCTGAATGAACGGGGTCTGCATCCAGGCAAGGGCGGATCCTTCCGAGGGCAGATCATCGGCAGCATACGCCGTTCCTATGGGTTGAAGAGCCGCTACGAGCGCTTGCGTGAGGCCGGGATGCTCACCGTGAAGGAAATGGCCAAAGCCCTGGGCGTTACCAAAGCAACGGTCCAGGTATGGCGCAAGGCAGGTTTACTGAGTGGATATGTTTCTAATGATAAAGGCGTCTGCCTGTTCGAGCCGCCGGGGCCGGATGCTCCAACCAAAAACTTGGGACGAGAATTGTCCGAACGTTGCCGGTTTCCCCCATCCGAGGTCTTGCTTGATCGTACAAAAAAGGTGCAGTATGAATCATAATCCATGATGTGCTGTTCTACCAGTTGCATGCCTTATTGACAGCACAAACGTTCTTTTTTGTTAATCTTTGTTCGCAAAGGGGATTCGTAGCGGAACGCAAAACCGAAATGCCGCCATGGGCGCGGGTAGAACCCCCTGACTGTCTAAACGTTGCATGAGCCGAATCGCTGATAGACAATATGGTCTTAAGCGTTGAACAGAGCGGTTTACACCCTTATATGGAGCATGATTTGGAGGGGTTAAAAACCGTTATTTAACATCAAGACACCCAGGGGGTAGAACCCAACGTATACGCCACAGGTGATGCAAATTTCTTGGGGTTGATTTTAATGTTTGGGTTGTCAACCCGAGCAATTATTGCAATACCGCCATAGATAGCCGTTTAGGGTTAAGGTTGACAGCACAGGCACTGGTTCGTATAACCTATTGCTACGAAGTCCCGCAAAATGTATGATCGTATTCAATACCCGTGCGGGAATAGGGATCCTTCGCGTTACAAACCTCTCCAAAGCTAAATCCGTGGGATGCCAGAGTTGATGAAAAATGCTGATAATGCAGTTCAGAAAAAGCCCCCGCCTGAAAGGCGGGGGCCATCGTTATGGGATCGGCTTAGCGGTAACCCGCCTGGATTAAGGGAGCGAGGGTTGCAATGTTCTGCGGGGTAACCGTACCAACGCCTGTGTTGATGTCAAGGCCCGGGATCAGGTAATTCTTGGTCAACCAGACCTGTTCGACCGGGTAGAAGCCCTGCAGGTAAAGCACCTGGTCGAAGCTGACGCTGATGTAGCCGTCTTTGATGCCCTGGATCGTAGCAGGTGACAGGTCGATACCGCCCGTGATAATGTCACCGGGTTTCTTGCCGGCGGCCTGGAGAACTTTCTCCAGGTTGGCGGTAACGTTGCCGTGCTGGGTGCCGATGGCTTTCAGATTGGGGTGCGCGGCGATATAAGCAGTCAAGATCGGGATTGCCAGGGAGGCATCGCTATCCACTGCGTCGGTTACGTCAAGTTTGTCCACCTTCACCCCGGCAGCTGTGAGTGCATCCACGATGCCCTGGGAGCTGACGCTGCGGCCGGCATTGTGCCAGATGTCATAGACGACTGCTTCATCGCCGGATTTCAGTCCAGCCGCGATCATCGCCTGGCCGGTCAGGAAACCGCCGTCGTGCAGGTTGGCGCCGGCATATCCGAAGCCCTTGCTCTTATATTTCGCTTCGATGTTTGGGAGCGGGTTGTTGCCGCTGGTAACGATGATGCCCTGGGCCTCAGCCTGGTCCACCAATGGGCCAAAGGCGGCTTCGCCCGGGTGTCCCATGATGACAATGCCATCCGGGTTTGCAGCCATGGCCTGTTTGAACTGGTCGATCATTTTGTTGGGATCCCAACCGGAGTATTGCTCGATCAGCTTGATATTAAGGGCCTTGGCAGCCGCTTCCGCACCGTTGGTGCGTGCCAGAGTGGATGCATCGCCTTGTGTGCCGCCCATCTGCATATAGACGACGAGTTGTGGACCACCCGCAGCGGCGGGAGCCGGGCCAGAAGTAAAGGTTGGGGCAGACACGACCGGTAGCACCGTAGCCGGGGCAGATGTGACCGGAGCTGAACCAGCCGGGGCCTTCGTCGCAGCCGGAGTACCACAAGCTGAGAGAACGAGAGTGGCTACTAACACGATAGCCAACAGGTTAAAGATGCGCTTCATTTAATCTTCTCCTTTTCAAATGAATGTAGATTGGTTAGGATGGTCGGTAAATCCACTATCTTTTCAGGCTATGTTTCACTTTCTCTTGCTTCCTCCTCCTTTCCTGCCAAAAATTCAATCCGTTTTATCCCGGGCATTCGAGCCAGATGGCGTGAACCAGTGACGAATCCGGGAGCCGGCCTGGCGGAAGTGCCCTTCGCCCAGGACAATGTTAAGTATCACAGAGGCTGCCATTACCAGGCCGCTGACAAGCTGGGTCCAATAGCCTCCAATGCCAGTTGCAACAACCCCTGCATCCAGCGAACCGATAATGTAGGAACCAAAAAACGTACCTACGATGGAACCATAACCACCGGCGATGGAGGTACCACCGATGAAGACGGCCGCCATGGTGGGCAGCAGAAAGCCTTCCCCTTGCGTATCAAAGTAGGTGTTCATCTCGATGGTGAGCAACAGTGCCCCGAAAGCGGCAATTACGCCGTTCATGACGAAGAGCTTGATCCTGGCAGCATCAACATTTATTCCCATCACGCGTGCCACGTCCGCGTTGTCACCGATGAACATAATTTCCTCGCCAAACTTATGCCGGTTCAGGATGTACCACAGGAAAATAGCGAGTCCCAATGCCCAGAGCGCCTGCGCCGGCACAATTCCAAAAATCCGCCCAACAAAAACCGTGTGAACGATGTTGGTTGTGATGCCTTCGATGCTCCAGGATTTACCACCCGCCAGCAGTACCGATACGCCCGACCAAAAGAACTGGGCGGCCAGGGTGGCCATGATCGAAGGCACGTGGAGCTTTGCGACCAGCAGGCCATTGACATATCCGACCAGAGCGCCGGAGGCCAGCGCGAGAAGTACGGCCAGCCACGGTCCCGATGGGCCGGGTATGGCTTTGTAGAACCAGGCAAAAACGAATCCAGAGAAGGCCATAACCGCAGAGAAGCTCAGGTCGATCTCCCCGGCGGTAATAACAAAGGTAAGCCCCAGGCCGGCCACCAGCAACGGCGGGACCGTTTGAAAGAAGGACATGTAGATGCGGTATCCCTTGAAGACCAGCGGCGCTGTGATGATGAACGCGACATACAGTACCAACAATACTGCCGCGACGGGAAGGCCTTCAATTTTCCCCAGAAATGTTAAGAAGGATGTTTTTTGCTTCATAGCTCAGCCTTGTCTTTCAGCCCATGCGAGTATTCGAGCAGGAATTCGTCCAGCGCTTTCAGGGAAATATCTTTTTTGGCGATACTCGCTACGATCTCCCCGCGATCCATAATGACAAAGCGATCGGAGATTTCGTATACGTCTGAAATGTCGTGGGAGATGTAAACGCAGGCCTTACCGGATTCCTTGATCTTGCGTACGAAGTTGAGCACTTTTGCCACTTCCTTCAGGGAAAGCGCGACTGTCGGTTCGTCGAGAATGATCAACTCGGCTTTGAAGTGCATGGCCCGGCCAATCGACACCCCCTGGCGTTCGCCGCCGGAAAGCTTGCTCACCTTCGAATCGACCGTGATGCCCTTCCCTCGGAATCCGATCGTGTTTACCATGATCTCGCTGGCGATTTCCTTCTCCCGCTTGACGTCGATGAAACCCAATGGCAAGGTTATCTCGCGGCCAATGAAGAAATTCCGCCAGAGAACCTGTTTGTCTCCGAGCGATTTATCCTGGTAGACAGTTTCGATGCCGTGTTCGTGCGCCTTCTTGACGTTATAAGCGTGCAGGTTAACCTTGTTTCCGGCGATATAAAGTTCGCCGCTGGTCGGCGGGAACACGCCGGTGAGGATTTTCACCATGGTTGATTTTCCGGCGCCGTTGTCGCCAATCAGTCCAACGATTTCATTCGACCCCACCTCTAAATTTATCTTCCTTAGTGCGCATACCTGACCGAAATATTTCTCGATATTCACCATGCGCAGGGCGCTGCGCTCAACTGGGGACTCAACCACTGGGAAACCTCCTTTTATGAATATGTTTGAAATTGTTTAAAAAGGAACAAATTGCAGATTCCGTCTCAAAAATCTGGGTGTGCAGGATTATGCGGATGGTCGCGAAGCACCACGTAGCATCCCGTAGGGACACCCGTAGAGTGCAAAGCCATCCGCATAACCCCTTAAGCTAAGGAGGAGACACTGTTTTAGTGTAGCAAAATTGGGACAGGTTGTCCTTGTTTTTCCCCTTGTGTTCTCTGAGGGATTCCCCTTGCCATCCTCAAGGGTTTTCCCCTCGTTATCGGTTAATCAGGTCATTGGGAATTTCTGTGGTGAAGGAAGGATAAAGGGAAGGTAGTGCGGGCTTTACCCGCACTACCTTCCCCAGTTTACTCCCTCTCCCCCGGCAATTCCTAAAAAGCCGGTTAATTGGCCTTATCGCTTTCCGTCGATACCCGGGGATGAGGAATTTCCACCTGCAAGAGCGAGCCACCCTGGGGCTGGCGTTGTAACCGCATGCGTCCGCCCAGGAGCGCGACCCGTTCACTGATGCCCAATAAACCAAAATGGCCGCTTTCTGAAAGGTTGTTGAGGTCGAAATCGTTGGAAAACCCCAGCCCATCATCCTTGATGGAAACCAGCAAAGCTCGCGGCGAAGTGTGCTGAACACTGATTTGAACCGAGGAAGCTTTGGCGTGACGCCAGACATTGTTCAAGCCTTCCTGGACGATGCGGAAGATGGAAAGTTCTGTCGCTTCGGGCAACCTGCCAAGTTTGGGGTCTACATCCAGTGCAACCTTGATCCCGGTTCGTTCTGCCCATTCGTGGGTGAAGGATTGAATTGCAGCGCCCAACCCGAGGCTATCAATGGTGGGAGGACGCAAAGTCCCGCAGATTTGTCGCAGGTCGATGACAAGCTCCCGGATGCCCTGGCGGATTTCGCCCAACTCACCGACGAGAATTTCAGGAAGTTTGTGCTCCATCTCAATACTTTCGAGCTGGTAGTTGACGCCCAAAAGATCCTGAATGACCTGGTCGTGCAGTTCACGCGCCAGATGCTTCCGCTCCTGCTCTCCTTCCGAGAGTAACCGGCGTTGGGCTTCCTGAAGGGCTACATTGGCCTGATCGAGGGCCTGAACGTGGCCTGCCAACTCATCAATGAGTTGACGGTTTAATGTGTCCTGTGCTGCCAGGTACTTTTCCAAAAGCATCTGGTGGTAATGGAGTTGTTCCGCCTGCTTGCGGATGCGGTCGTAGCTGTCGAAATCCAATATCGTCGCGCTTACATTCTGCTGTGCATCGGTGCCGACCAGATAGGCTACCATCGTTTCCCGGTTTGTTTCATCGGTTTTCAAATCGGCCACCTTGAGACCCTGGTGCAGGGTGATAATTCGATCGGTGATTGCAAAAAGATGGTCCAGGTTGTTACTGCTGAATAGGACTGCCACGCCTTTTTGACGCCAGTCATCGATCAGGTGCAGGAGTTTCTGCTGGTAAGGATAGGTCAGGGAAATGGTCGGTTCATCGATGATCACCAACCTGACGTGCTGGGTCAGCACACGCGCAATTGCGATCATCTGGCGTTCCTCACTGGAAAGGTTTGACACTTTTTCCCGCAAGGAGGGAATCGGAACGCCGAGTTCAGCCAGGATGCGGCCGGCCTCCTGTTCCATCTTATGCTGGTCGGGAAATTTCAGCCAGCGGGAGCCAGCCGGCCAACCGGCCTCATTGCCGAGAAACAAATTGGCAACCACATCCATCCGGTCTGCCAGGTCGGGCTTCTGATGGATTACGCCAATCCCGAAACGTTGGGCATTGTACGGCCATTTGAGCCGTTTGTTGTCAAAAAAGATATTTCCTTCGTTTGGAACATATAAGCCGGCCAGCAGCATTACCAGCACCGATTTGCCGGAACCGATGCTGCCTGCCAGGCCAACCACTTCCCCCGGCTGGATGTCAAAACTCACCTGCCTCACCGCCGGCAGGTTTCCGAATTGCTTTGAAAGGTTAATCACGCGCAGAAGCGGTTCCATGGTCTAGGGAGGCGGGAGTGGCTTGGTGAAATTATTGGTATCCCAGGCCTGCAACATGGCATTCACGTTGTTCTTGGTGATGATGTTATAGCCCAGGTTCACAAAAGATGGGAAATTCTTCTGGTTTACGACGCGGTCGTAGAGGATCTGTACGGATTCATAGCCCCAGAACCAGTTTTTCTGATCGATTAACCCGGAGAGATAACCGTCACGCAGGAGGTCCAGTTCCACCGGAAGCGCGTCGAAAGCAATGGTCTTCATACCTTCGTGTAAAGCAGCCTCCTCCCAGAGCGGCATGGCGCCTCGGCCGGCAAATAACGGCCACATACCGGCAAAATACCAACCTTTGATATCGGGATGCGCCCGCATGGTGTCTTCAACTGCCTGGACGCCTAGATTAATATCATCGTTGGTAACCACGGTGGCAATGATCTGAATATTGGGATAGGCAGCCAGGCCATCCCGGAACCCGCGAATGCGTTCTTCCAAGTTGTCGGCACCTGGAACACCGGTCAATATGGCTACTTTCCCCTGGGTGCCCATGGCGTGAACCAACATACTTGCACCTGCAATGCCGGCCTGGATATTATCCAGCCCCATGTAGGTGAAGCGTTTGCTTTGCGGTGAGTCAGCGTCCCAGGTCATGACCGGGATCCCGGCATTAACTGCACGATTGATCGGATCGATGCACGCAGTCGGGTCGTCGCACGAAATTGCGATGGCATTTACTCCCCGTGCGACGGCATCGTCAATCACGCGCACCTGTTCTGACCCATCTGAATCAACCGGGCCTATATATAACACCTCAACATCCACCGGCCCCGCCGCAGACAGTTCGGCGGCTTTTGCGATGGCACCCGAGCGCCCTACTTCGAAGACTGGATTGTTGAGTCCTTTGGGTATCCAGGCTATCGTAATCTTACGGCGTGCAGTCCCTGTAGGAGTCGCCTTTTGGGCAGGCTGTCCGGGAGCAGTTTGACAGGCAACCAGGATGCACAAAAAAACCAAAGAAAAGATTCGACCAGCTTTCATGAAGGGTTCCTATTCTGTCTCCACAGATCCAGGAGCAGGCCGAGAAAGATCATGGAACCGAGTGCGGCAGATTGCCAGTACGTGGGCAATCCCAACAGCACCAGGCCGTTGAGTAATATTTGCATAAAAGCTGCTCCCAGCAGCACACCCAATGTGCTCCCCTCCCCGCCGAAAAGGCTGGTACCGCCGATGATGGCAGCGGCAATGATATTCAACTCATATCCGGTTGCCGCAGTAGGCGCAGCCACGCCCAGGCGGGCGGTCATCAGGATTCCGCCAACCGCCGTCAGTGCGCCGCAGAGCGTGTATACGATTGTCTTTAGACTTGGCAGTCCGACCCCGGTAACGATCAAGGCCTGTTCATTATCTCCGAGCGAATAAATATAACGGCCAAGTACGGTCTTGCTCAAAATGATATACACAAGAATAGCTAACAGGATGGTAATGATGAGCGGGACCGGGATCGCTAGAGGCCCAACGTATACATCCGCCTGGCCAAGGTAACGGAAGTTCGCTGGAAGGTCTGTGATTGGCCAGCCTTGCGCTAGACCAAAAATGATCCCCCGAAAAATGCTGGCAGTCCCCAAAGTGACGATGAATGGAGGAAAACGAACACGTCCAACCAACGTTCCGTTTATCCATCCAACCGCACCGCCGGCCAATAAACCCGCAATTAAAGCCAGTGGGATCGGCAGACCGAACCGCAATGCCAGTGCGGTGATCAACCCTGATAAAGCCATCACAGCGCCCACTGAAAGGTCGATACCGCCAACAATGATAACCAGACTCTCACCAAAGGCGGGAATGGTGATCCAAGCAAAATTTCTGGATACATCTTCCAGGTTGTTGGCTGTCAGGAACGTATTGGTTGACAGGCTTAAAAACACAATTAAAATCGCCAGGAGGATAAAAACAATTACCTCCCGCCGATTAATCCATTCGAACCGCCGGTGTTTAATGAATGCATGTTTCATTTTTAGTTCGTTGCTTTCTCACCGTAGCAATTCCTGGAGAACATTGTTTTTTTTTATATAAGGTTGAAGGTATCCTTTAAAAAACAAAAAGCTGGTTTAATGGATGCATGGATATATCATTCTAGCATACCTGAAAGCATTCGGTAACTGAACGTTCTTCATGGAAAACCATTGATTCTTTGATCCATCCCCCTTTCCCATAGGGGGATTTCCCCCGAGCGGAGAGTGGGTTGCAGAATTATGGGATTACTCCTTTGTGGTATAAGATAAAAGCAATGGAAAATACTCGTATCCTGTTGGCCGATGATCATGCGGTTGTACGGGCGGGACTCCGCAAAGTGGTTGAGGAGATCCCGGGAATGCAAGTAATCTCTGAGGCGGAAAACGGGCCGCAGGTTTTTTTGACCCTCGAGAAAGAAACCATTGATTGCCTGATCATTGACGTGACGATGCCAGAATTTGAACCAATTTCGGCCATCCGGCAGATTCATGCCGCCTACCCTGCCATGAAGATACTGATCGTCAGCGCCTATGATGATGATATTTATGTACAGGGTTTGTTGGATGTGGGCGTCAATGGTTATCACCTGAAGGACCAGCCTCTCAATGATTTGAAACTGGCGCTCGAACGGATTCTCACCGGCGAACGATGGCTATCCACACCTATCATCAATAAATTGGTAGGCAAATCGCATCAGGACACTTCCTCGGAGCAGTTGACGGGCCGTCAGCGCGAACTGCTCCGGCTTTTACGGGATGGCAAGGATAATCAGTCCATCGCACAAGAAATGGGACTGAGTATAAAGACCATCGAAAATCATCTTACCCGCCTTTATCGCCAGTTGAATGTGCAAAGCCGCCTGGAAGCGGTGAATTATTTGATGCTGCAGCCGGAGTTACTGGGATTATCTGGTCGAAAGGCTGCCAGTTCAGCTGCCCCGCTGGAATCGACCAAACCGCATACTGTCTCCATAATGGTAATCGACGACAATGGTCGTTATCGCGGTAATTTGTTACGCATGATCGGAAAAGTGTGTCCGCAAGCCACCATTTTTGAAGCAGAGAATATTGAGAACGCCGTACAAATGGCAAGCCGGATTACCCCGCATCTGGCTTTTATTGATGTAATCCTGGGCGATGAAGATGGCCTGCGCTGTGCCCGCAGAGTTAAAGCAGTCTCACCGCATTCGAGAATTGTATTGATCAGTGCATACCCGGACCGTGAGTTCCATCGGCTGGGGTTGGAATCCGGAGCGGTCGCTTTCCTTGACAAGAAAGATCTTGACTTGGCGGCACTCAAACAGGTGATCGAGGATATTATCTAGCCGCGAAAAGTCGAATAACCATTCTCAGCGTGGAGATCGCCAAGAAAGCAGAATTCTGGTTTGGAAAAATAGGCTGCCCTTTTTTCGGGGCAGCCTATTTTTGTTAGTCTCCTTAAGCCAGAATTACAGCGTATAGGCTTCCTCTCCGAACTCGCCTTCGTCCAAGCCCTTGGCTTCAATTTCGTCGGGAACGCGCACGGGAATGAAGTGATTCAGGATCTTCAGGATCAACCAGGTGACGCCGAAGGAATATACGATGGCAATCACGGCTGCGAGAAGCTGCACAGCAAACTGATGCACGTTGCCCTCGATCAATCCGCTGACGCCATTAACGGCACTGGCGGCAAACACGCCCACCAGGATGGTGCCCAGGGTTCCGCCCACGCCGTGGCAAGCCCATACATCCAGCGCATCATCCCAGCCCCATTTTGCGCGCAACTGGATGGCTCCGTAGCATACAAAAGCAGTGATGATGCCGATAACAGCGGCAGCCCAAGGCTGGACATATCCGGCTGCGGGAGTGATGGCCACCAGGCCGGCTACCGCGCCAGTCATGGCCCCGGTGATGCTCGGTTTGCCCTCATGGATCCATGAGATGAACAACCAGACAATCATGGCGACGGAGGCCGAGATATCGGTGGTCACAAAGGCGTTGGCTGCCAGTCCATTGGCTGCCAGGGCGCTGCCGCCGTTGAAACCGAACCAGCCGAACCAGAGCAGGCCAGCGCCCAGGGCAACATAGGTGATATTATGCGGGGCCGTTTTTTCACCGGGCTGGATCTTACGCTTCCCGACGATGAAAACAGAGGCCAAAGCGGCATACCCGGCACTCATGTGAACGACAATCCCACCGGCAAAATCCACTACGCCAAGTTTTGCCAAGAAACCGCCTCCCCAGGTCCAGTGCGCCATAGGCAGATAAACCAGGATAGACCAGAACACCAGGAAAATAAGATAGCTTTTAAATGTTACACGGTCGGCAAATGCCCCCGTGATCAAAGCCGGGGTGATGACGGCGAACATCTCCTGGAAGACAAAATAGGCCAGGAAGGGAATCTTTTGCTGCACCCCGGCCACCACCCCGGGAGCGAATCCGACGCCGTTCAAACCGAAATATTGCAAATTGCCGATGATGCCTCCCAGTGATTTCCCGAAGGCCAGGCTGAAGCCCCCGAATACCCAGATGGCGGTGACGATACCCATCGAGACGAAACTTTGCATCATGATGGTCAACACATTCTTGCGGCGCACCAGACCACCGTAGAAGAACGCCAGCCCGGGGGTCATGATAAATACCAGGGCTGCGCTGATCAAAACCAGGACAGTTGAAGCTGGATCGATAGTTTGCATCTTCTTCTCCTCTATAAAGATTTGGTTTACAAGTTGATTGTATGTTTGTGGAATCAGGAACGCATCAATCAATTGGTGTATTGGGTCTACCTGATTTATGGTATCTCCCGCTACCCGGTTTCCGGCCTGTGTGCTAAGATAGTTTCCAATGATGATAAAAGTATTGCTGGCCGAGGATCATAAAATCGTCCGGGAAGGCACGCGCCAACTGCTGGAGCAGGCCCCGGATATGCAAATTGTCGGGGAAGCGGCCGATGGATTGGAAGCAGTCCGCCTGGCCGGGGAACTGCACCCGGATGTGGTGGTGATGGATGTGCGCATGCCAAGATTGAATGGGATCGAGGCCACCCGTACGATCACTGGGCGTTTCCCCCAGATGCACATTTTGATCCTTTCTGCCTATGATGACGACAGTTACGTTTTCCCGCTTTTAGAGGCCGGCGCCAGTGGATACCTGCTGAAAACTGCCAGCGGCGTGGAACTGGCCGATGCGATCCGGTGGGTGGCATCCGGGGAAACCGCCCTCTCGCCACGGATTTCCACGAAATTGGTGGACCATCTGGGCAAACGCGGCAGCCACCGGGCGGCCGAGATGCCGGAAGGGTTGACCGACCGTGAAATGCAAGTCCTGCGGGCGACCGCCTATGGACAACCAAACAAAACCATTGCCGGCAGCCTGGCGATCAGCCCGCAGACCGTACAGGTGCATTTGCGTAACATTTTTTCCAAGCTGGGAGTAAATAATCGTTCCGAGGCGGTAGCCTATGCCATCCGGCATGGCCTGATCAGTTTAGAAGAAAACGATGACTGAATCTACTGGCGGACAAATCCTGCGAGGAAATAAGGGTGGGAGCACCACCTTACGGGCTCAGTTGGTGTGGGCCTCGCTTTTCCCCCTGGTTACGTTCGTGTTTTTATCGATACTTGTAGCTACGGTGGCGTTTCGTCAATTGACCCTGACTCTGGCACTGCAACGCGATACTGCCAGGGTGGAGGCAGCCGCCGGCGACCTGGCAATATCGATATCTTCCAGCCAGCCCATTGATGTCGGCACCCAGGCGTCTCTGAATGCAGAATCATCTGGAGCTGGCCAGCAGTTGTTCCTGATCGGGCGATATGGGGATATCATCGCCCACTCAGGGCCCGGCAGCGGCCAGCTTGGATTGACCAGCCAGGAGCTCGCTACGTTCATCGAGGACCGAAAGCCAGCCAGTCATTTGACCCAAACCGTTCCGAACGGGGAAGAAATCATTGCCTCCTTTGCCTATTTGCCTTGGCGGCCGTACAGCTTGATCATAGAAGAGCCCTGGAGCACGGTGATGAGCCCGGCCTTTTATTACGAGTTGATCCTGATCGGCTTGCTGGTGCTAGGGACGATCTTTTCCCTGTATGTGCTGTCTCTGAGCGTCGAGCGGGTGACCGGTTCGATTGAAAAACTGGCAGACAATGCCGCCAGCGCGGTGCCCGGCAGCCTGTTCCGTCCGATGACCGAGCAGGGACCACAGGAATTGCGGCTTTTGATCAAAGCATTCAACAAAATGGTAGTCCAACTGGCAGAACAACAGGGCAGCTTGCGCCAGTATGCCCATAAGGCCTTACTCAGCCAGGAGGAGGAACGCCAGCGTCTTTCGCACGAGCTGCACGATGGGACCATGCAAGATCTGGTCGGGCTGGTGCAGCGGGTTGAGCTTTGCCGGACCGAGATGGATAGGGACCCTCAACTGGCGCGGCGGCGCTTGGACGAACTGCAAGGCCTGCTGGAACAATCCCTGGCAGATGTGCGCCGGATCAGCAACGCGTTACGGCCTTCCATCCTGGAAGACCTGGGACTTTCGGCCGCATTGCATGCGTTGTGCAACGACCTGCAGAAGCAAATGTCATCCATCCAATGCCAATGCGAGGTGACCGGCGAGGAACGGCGCTTATCCCCGGACCTCGAGCTGGCGGCCTTTCGCGTGGTGCAGGAAGCGCTTGGAAACATCCGCAAGCACGTCCGTTCGGTCACACGGGTGGAAGTCCAAATGGAGTTCGGCGAGAACGAGATCAGGATCCTGGTACGCAACGATGGGCCGGTCTTCCCGGCGCCGGATGTGCGTTCACTGGTGCGCAACGGTCACCTGGGCCTGGCCGGCATGTATGAACGCGCCCGTCTTTTCCATGGCGAGTTGCACATTTCCTCCGACCCGGCCACGGGCACCACGGTCAGGCTGCGCCTGCCGTGCCCACCGGAATCGGAAGCAGAAGCAGAGAACGCGGTGGCGTAAGGCTGGCTTACCCGGGCACCCAGTGCTGGTAGAACAGCTTCGTGCCAACCACCACGATGACCATGCCGGTGAATAAAACCACCAGGTTCAGGATTACCCACGGCAGATCGGCACGCCGGATGGCCCGCCAGCGCAGCGAGCCCATTTCGGCCAGGAGCATATCCAGGAAGTTGGCGGCCGGGAAAGCCGCGGTGAATAACCCCAGAGCCACGGTGATATAGCCGTTCAGATGATCATTGCCGGTCAGGTCAGGGAGGAAATGCACCAGAAGGGCAAATGCCAATGCCATGCCAAGCAAAATCCATAATACGGCGGGATGCCGTTTATGCTGGGTAGGATGCATTACATGGCCAGTCCGGATTGAAAGGTGGGGTAGGTGGGTTCCCAGCCCAGTTCCTCATGGATCTTGCGGTTGCTGCAGCCCAGTGAGAGCAGATGGGGTTCGCCTCCGCTGGATGGTGCGAGGGCACCAACCGAGGCGGCAATATAGCGATAGAGAGCCTGGATGGTAACCGGCAGGTCGTCGACCACATTGTAGATACTGTGGGAGGGGGCCGATTCGACTGCCTGAACAACAGCCCTGGCCAGATCTGCCACGTGGATGAGGGACATATAAGCATCCCCCTGCCCATACAAGCTGAGCTGGCCTGCGTGGGCTTCCTGTCGCCAGGTCTCTTCCCGCCAGGTGCCCGGACCATATAACAGACCGGCGCGCAGGATGCACCATTCGGTCGAAGATGCCTGCACCATGGTCTCCATGTCGAAGGCCGATTCGACCAGGGGGATGGGATGCAATGCCTGGGTTTCATCCACAATCTGGTTCCCGCAATCGCCGTAGAGAAGCGTAATGCTTTGCTGGACATAGTGGCGGATGCCGTTGCTCTGGCAGGCCGCCAGCAGGTTGCGTGTGCCTTCCCGGCGAATGCGATCATTCAGATTCCAATCCTGCGGACGGCCAGCGCGCGGGATGGCAGTGGCTAGGTGCAAGACCACATCACAGCCGGCGGTAGCCCCGGTCAGCGTATCGGGATTCAGGATGTCACCCAACACGGCCTCCATCCCCATCCTTTCGAGCGGTTGGATCTGTTCAGGTCGCCGGGCAACGGCCCTGACTTGGTGACCACGCTCGCACAGGCGCGGCAGAACATTTCTTCCCAACACTCCCGTGGATCCTAAAACTACCAATTTCATACCGCTACACCTCCATTACTGCTCCAGATGCCGGGTAAAATTTTCTTATCAGCATATTAGCCTATGCCGAGGCGCCCGAGTAGTGACGCAACCCCAGCCGCCAGACCAGGCGGGCGACTGCCGACAAAAGGATTGCCAGACCAAGCGCTCCCAGCAGGGTCGGGCCGCCCAGGCGCCCGGTGAGCGCCTCGGCCGGTACGCTGGTGGCGAAGGCCACCGGGACGATAAAGGTGAGGGCGAAGCGCAGCCAGCCCGGGTAGAGGCTGACCGGCCAGCGCCCGGCCTGGTACATGCTCTGGAAGATCTCGAGCAGGTTCTCCACCCGCACAAACCAGAACGACAGGCTGGCCAGGATCAGCCAGAAACTGTAGACGATCACGCCACCTGCCAGCAGCATACCGATGAACCCGGCGGCTTCTGCCACCCCGATGGTTTGCCCCAGCCGGACCAGCGCGGTCACCAGCACGCCAATTCCCATCAACAGGTCCAGCAGGCTCCAGATGGCCACGCGTTGGATGCTGACGAGCAACTGGGCATTTTCCGGCTTGGTCAGGGTGAAATCCAACGTGCCATCCCGGACCGAGTCGATCAGGGCCGACATGCCCGGCTGGATCACCAGGCTGATGATGCCCCCCACCAGGAAGTAAACTCCCACCAGCGCCAGCATCTCGTTCGGGCTCCAGCCGCCCAGATTGTTGGTGTAGGAGAAAATGACGGCCAGCCCGGCCAGGGCGGTGCCGAGTTCGAGCAAGGATTGAAGGAGTTGCAGGAAGAAGTTGACCCGGTAAGCGGTCTCGTTGAGAACACTGATCCGGAAGAAGACCGCCATCAAGCGCAGGGTGTTCATGCTTTCACGCTCCCACCGCCGAGTAAACGCGCACGCCGGCTCGCCAGACCAGGCGCACCAGGACCAGGGCGAGGATGACCCAGGCGGCCTGGATGGCCAACCCCTCAAATGCCTGGACTTGCGTCAGCCGGCCGAGCACCAGTTCGACCGGGAAGCCCAGCATCCAGCGGAATGGCAGGATGTCGGCCAGGACCTGGATCCATTGGGGGAAGAGCGTCAGCGGGGCAATCTGACCGGCCAGGAAGAGCATCAGGATGAAGTAAACCTGGTTGATGGCGGCCACACGCGTGGTCCAGAAAGCCGCCAGCGCCAGGGTCCATTCCAGCAGGAAGCGCACCAGGAAGGCCAGGATCAGGGCCGGGATGAAGGCCAGCACGGCCCAGAGGGTCAATGGGGCAGTCGGGTGGAAAATAAACGCCAGGATTACCGTCACCACCAGCAGGATCGGCATGGTGACCAGCTTGGAAGACAGGTTGTCTGAAATATCCGAGTGGATCGGGTGAACCGGTTTGAGTAGGGCAAACGAGAGACCGCCCTGGCGGACACGGTACTCATACTCGTACATGACCCAGGTGTAGGTGACCTGGTTAACCAGCATCAGGGCCAGGTAATAGCCGGCAAAACCCTGGGCGGTGTAACCACCCACGCTGCCCCCGGAGCCGTTCGAGACGGTCGACCAGACGATCAGGTAGACCAGCGGTTCAAGCACCTGGGCGATCATCCAGATGAACAGGGATGCGCGGTACTGGACCATGGTTGCGAAGGTGGTCTTGAACTGCTGGCCGTACAGGCGCAGCAGACTGCGCAGCTCTTCCAGGACGTTCATGCCGGCTCCTGGGTGAAGACCTGATCGATGACCTCTTCGATGGGCGGATCCTCCACCAGCAGATCAATCACCGGCAGGTCGGCCAACAGGCGTTCTGTCACCCTGGCGGTGTTGGCTTTTGGCACCCGCAGAGTGAAGCGGCCATCTTCACAACTGAGCACCTCCCCATAGCTGTGCAGGTTGGCATGGCAATCTTCCAGCTGGACGACGATGGTCTTATGAGCAGTAAACTGCTGGACCAGGGCCGCCAGGTCACCGTCGAAGAGCAGCCGGCCATGGTGGATGACGATGACGCGCTTGCAGAGCGCCTCCACATCGGCCATGTAATGACTGGTGAGCAGCACGGTTGCCCCGGAGCGTTGGTTGTACTCGGCGATAAAGGTGCGGATGCGGCGCTGCATGGTCACATCCAGGCCGATGGTGGGCTCGTCCAGGAAGACCACCTGGGGACGATGCAGCAGGGCCGCGGCGATCTCGCACTTCATGCGCTCCCCCAGGCTCAGGTTGCGGACCGGCTTTTTGAGCAGCGGGCCCAGCTCGAGCAGTTCGGTCAGTTCATTGACCGTGCGGCGGAAATTCGCCATCGGCAGGCGGTAAATGACCCGGTTCAGTTCGAACGAATCGGCGGCGGGGATATCCCAGACGAGCTGGTTGCGCTGGCCCATCACCAGGGTGATCTGGCGCAGGAAGGCGCGCTCGCGCTTCCAGGGCACGTACCCGAGCACCCGGCCTTCGCCGCCGGTGGGGTGCAGCAGCCCGGAGAGCATCTTGAGGGTGGTGGTCTTGCCGGCGCCGTTGGGGCCGAGGAATCCCACCACCTCGCCGGGAACCAGGTCGAAGGTCAGCTCATCGACAGCATTAACCTCCTGCATGCGGCGGTGGAAAAGCGAACGCATGGCTGCGCCCATACCGGACTCGCGTTCGGCGACTCGGTAGGTTTTACATAGTTCATGCAGGTGAACGGAAGGTTCGTTCATAAAGAAGTCCGGCCGAAATAATTTTTATCCATATCTCGATATTATATGCGTACTCTTTAAGAAAGTGCTTAAGAGAGCCTCTTTTGTAGGAGCAATGGATCTGGGATGTGCGTTGCGTTGCGAGGAGGATCGTGCGATAATCGCCAGCATTCTTATTATGGAGGCCCCATGGATAATCATGTCAGCATTTTGAACTGCCCGGCTTGCGGAGCGGTACTGGATCTGGATGGAAGCAGTCTGGTCATCCGGTGTAAGTTTTGCGGTAATGTAGTTCAGGTTTCCGGTAATTCGGCCCAGGTTCCCGGGATTGTTGCGACTCCGCCAGCTGTTCTACCACCGGCGCTGGAGGAAATCCGCCAGCTGGCCAGAGGTGGAAAAATGCTTGAGGCGATCAAACGCTACCGTGCTATCTATGGGGTTGGCCTGGCAGAAGCTGAAAGTGATATAGAGGCACTGCAGGCCAATCGCTGGGCGCCTCCCTCCCCGAGGAATTGACCGGATAATCTGGGATGTCCAGGAGCTACCGGGACACTCTCGCAGCTTTAAAAAAATCTGAAAGTCGTGTTATCCCGACCACCCTGACTCCCGCCCGACCTTGAAAAAAGAACAGGGCGGGTGGCGGGAAAAAAGAAGATTTTGGGGTATTGCTGGCAGGCTTTGCCTGCCAGCAATACCCCAAACCCCTTATTTGGTAATACTCCTCGGACATTGCGCGATAATTCGTGTACTACCTTTAACCAAGGAGTGAGTGAGCGGTTTGTGCGCAGGTCTCGATGGCGATGGCGGCCAGCGCGGCGCCATAATCCAGATCGATATTTTCCAGGGTGTCCTTGGTGTCGTGATAGCCGCTGCGATTGATGTCGTAATTTTCCATAAACAGTACCACCGGGATGCCGACATCCGAGAAGATCTGGCCATCCGTGTTGAAAAGGGAACTCTGCGGATCATCCTTGGTGCGGACCTCCCCGGAGAGGAATAAATGGGCGGCGGTTTCCGGGATCTGTACCCCATCCGGGCTGCGCCGACCGGGGCCGCAGGCCTTGCGCTCGGGACCGGCATTCCACTGCGGAACCGCGGCATTCCAGGCCAGATTGGCCAGGTGGGCCTGCATGGCCAGTTGCAGGGATTGGGGGGTCCGGCCGGGGGAGATTTGAAAGATGTTGCGGTCGGTATCGCGGTTATGGGCGATCATGTCCATCACGAAAACACCGGCCACGCGCGTGGATGAAAGGTCGATGGTCTCATTGCCACCCAGGTGCAGCTTCAACTGGTTTTCGATGACAGCCTGGCAGAAATGGCGGGCGCCGAGGCAGTCGGCCGGGAATTCCTCGCCAGTGAGATGCAGCAGCCAGATATCTTTTTCGAGAAGGCCTTCTTTGGCAAGTTGCAGGTAAATGGGGGCGGCTTGCAGCAATACCGCGCTGGCCGAGTAATTGTCATCCGCGCCGGCGGCGGAAGAACGCGCCCCACTGCCGCCACGCGTTTTATCGTACATATCTTCCATGTAAGCCGTGTCGTAATGGTCCGCCAGGACAACCGCTTGCGAGCGGTCCTTGCCGGGGATCACGACCAGGATATCGCGTTCATGCAGTCGATCGTCCTGGTTGCTTTTCCAGCCGCCGAAGAGCGGGAAGGCAAAGTCCGTTTTCCAGTGGAAGGGAAGCTCACCGCAAAAGGCCTGGCCTTGCATGCCGGCCTTTTGGATGGATTCCCGGTGGCGGGTGATCAAATAATCACCCAACCGGTCCAGGTCACGCAGCGTACAGGGAGCCTTACCCGGGATGGCAGGGTCCTGGACGCAATCGGCGTTATCTTTATTGCGATATTCCCCTTCGGCAAGCGTTTTAATATCGTTCCAGTAGGCCAGCTCGAACGGACGGTTGGCGGTGTAAGGATACGTTAACGGTTCGGGCAATGGCGCGGCATGAGCGGGTTCTTCCAGCAGGGACTGGAGGGCCTTCTGCATTTGGAGTGCCTGGTTTCCGTCGCTGGCGGAGGCTGGCAGGGCAGCCTGCCATTGTGCCAGACCCTCTTCCTTTGAAATCCGCAAAAGATGGCGGGCGAAGCTGGCCGGCAGGGGGCGCTCTCCCAGGGCGTACCAGGCATCCAGGAGGGAGAGCAGGTTGAGCGGCGTCTGGTGCAGGTAATGGTCGTGCGGATTATGGAAGACGGTTAATGCAGAAGAATAAAGCGGTCGCTTCTGCAGGCGCGGCCAGAGTTCCAGCGGAGCGCTCAAATCCGGGTGGGCGATATCGTAGGCGGTCAGTACTCCGAGCGGTGCATCCGGGAGCAGGTGAAATTCACCGGATGCGGAGAGATATGCGCAGACCGGCCGCTGCCAGTAGGCCTCATACCGTCCCACCCGGGCAGCCGGGAATTGGAAGCGATACCCGAACAGGCCGCCATCCAGGATGACTGCTTCGGCATGGTTCAATTCAGCCACAGTGGCATTGGGCCCATCCAGCAGCAGATCGAAATCCCGGGTCCACAACTGGCAGTTGCGGGCCATGGGTTTGTCGTACAAGCCCATCACCTCCAGGTCGGTGCTGAAAAGGACGCGGGCGATTTTTTCGAGGCGGGGATTGTTGGCCAGCTCATCGTCGGTACGCTTGTTGCGGTCCCAGCGGTGGCTGCGCGTGTACTGGGGCTTCAACAGTTCGTTTTGAATTTCATCGGGATTTACATCCGGGTGAGGCTCGTGCAGCCAACCACTTTGCGGCACACGCACCCCTACAGCCCCGGCGCGGCGGGGCACCAGCCGCAGCAGGGGAATCTGACCGGCCAGCGGAAGCTGTTTTTGCAAACGGGCAAAAGTCGGCGTCCCCCAAAAAACCAGGCTGCCGGGGAAGGGCAGAAGGTGCAGCTGACCAGCCAGGTAATTGGCCCGGACCTGCGCGGGAAGCTGGCCGAACGGGCGGAAGGTCAGCAGGTAGCGGACCTTCCCCCAGTCTGTGCTGGCATCGGCCACGAACTCGCCCGCCCAGGCTGGAAACAAATTGGGGTTGAGGGTTGCGTGGCCAGGCAAGATGCGGAAACCCAGTTCCAGGAGCCCGGAAGGAGGAGAGACAATCTGTTCCTGGTAGACTTCGGACAAAAGCCGGCTGATGAAATCGGTAAACTGTTCAGCAGGCAGTTCCTGCCCGGGCGCAGAGAAGAAGCTTTTCCAGAAAACGTACTCCGGCCCCTGCTCGCTGCCCCCGAAAAAGGTCCAGAGGATGCGGCCTTTATCGTCCTGCGTGGGCGAGAGCGCCAGCGGCAGGATGCAAACGTAGCGCTCATGCGCCAGGCTGCCGGCCCGGGCGGCCAGTTCGGGCGGCCAATAGGGGTTATCCTGGAGGTTCTTGTTTTTATGCCCGCCGATGAAACTATCCGGCAGGCCCTGGCCCAGTTTGGGAATATGGCTCATGATATGGCGGGCGATCCATTCCAGGCCGGGTTTGAGCTGGTATTCTTCCTCCATTTCGGAGATGGACCATCCAAAGGGATCCGCCTCGGAAAAGAGTGAGTCATCGATGGCGCCGGCGGCCAGGTGGCCAAGGAGAGGGGCGGGCATGAATTCCGAATAGGCCGGCAAGGGAAAGGAGCCAGGCCGGTTGTACCATGGGTAGCCCTCGACCAGCCGATGCCAGCCGGTTGTTTTGGGAAGAGTTGGGAATGATTCCATAGTTTACCTCCAAGCAAATTATACAAAGGAATTGGGTAATAAGGGATAAGGTAATCAGGTACTAAGGTACTAAGCCTGTTTTCCGCACTTTAATAACTGAATAGAAGGTTGGTGTAATGGATTGAGCGCTCTTTTTGTGCTATCGTTCGTTTGCCTAAAACCCAAA
>Ga0182027_10004806_pt1 | contig 20741 bp, 15 predicted proteins | sample 712E1DmetaG_FD_121300 | JGI IMG/M metagenome (GOLD analysis project Ga0182027, IMG submission 121300) | Permafrost microbial communities from Stordalen Mire, Sweden - 712E1D metaG (Illumina Assembly) | ecosystem: Environmental > Terrestrial > Soil > Wetlands > Permafrost | place: Sweden...
CCCCCTTCCAGTTTCGCCCGGAAAAAATCCGCGTCGTCCAGGCTGTTGGCTGGAAGCCGCTTGAGACGGAATGGATCGTCCCCGGCCTTCACTCGCCCAATTTCCGTGGTCGCGCAGCAGGTGTAGCCGGTTTGCATCAACAAGCCGCGGAAAGCGCCGGCATAAGCCCGGTCGCTTTGGGGAAAGGCGAACGGATAAGCGAAGGCGGTCACCTTCTCGCCCAGGCGCTCCTCCATCTGCTTTTTCGAGTCGCGCAGTTCGCGCTCGATTTCCGGCCAGCCCAGTTCGACCAACCGGGGATGGTTGACGGTGTGCGAGCCGAATTGGATGCCCGCCCGGCGCAACTGGCGCACTTCCTCCCACCTCAGACATTCCGCGCCCTTAAAGGACCTGCGTTCGTCCGCTATGAAAGCCGTGGGCAGAAAAACAGTGGCCGTGAAATGATGTTCCTGCAACGCCGGAAATGCCCCGGTGTAAAAATCCCGGTAGCCATCGTCGAAAGTGATGACCACCACCTTGGAGGCCGGAGGTTCGCCGCGCGCCAACAGGCCGGCCACCCCGGCCAGGTCCATCGTCCGGTAGCCCGCTTCGGAAAGCTGGCGCAGGTGCCGGCGGAAAACGGATGGACTGGTGTGGATCTGGTAGTAGGGAGAAACACCCGGCTCCGGATCGTCGCAAACACGATGATACATGAGGACGGGAACCCCCGGCCCTCCTCCTCCCAGCGCCCGGCGCAATGGATGGAACACAACCGTAGTAAGAGACCGGTCCAAACGGAACTTCGGCTGGCTCATGCTTCCATTAATTTTGACGCGCCAACTGCCCGTTCCCTCCCGCCGCAGGGGAACAGAGGCAATCCACCAAGTTCAAATAATCCGCCTTGCGGGTGTCCCAACTGTTACGGACGGCGTACTCCGAGGCCCGGCGGGCCATGCTCTCGCGCAAATCCCGGTTGCGGATCATCTCCAGCATGGCCGCGGCCAGGGCCTCGACATTTCCAGATTCAAAAAACCGAACCACGGAGTCATCAAAGTAGAACCGGTCAATCTTTGTGCTCGAAACCACCACGGGAATCCCCAGGGACATGAACTCCATGATCTTGGTGCTGTAGGCTTCGTTGCCGAAGGAATCCGCCCGCTTGGGAACGACGCCCAGATCGGCATTGGCCATCACCTCGGCAATGGCCCGCAGCGGCATCGGGTCGAAAAAACTCACCTTGTCCTCCAGGCCAAGATCGCGGGTCAGATCCATCAGGCTTTGTTTCATCGCGCCGTCTCCATAGATATGGAATTGCGCCGCGGGCGCCTGCGGGCTGACGATTTCAAAAGCCCGCAAGGCGATGTCCAGGCCCTGATGCCATTGCAGCCCGCCCGGAAAGATAATGATGAACTTGCCGTCCCGCCGCGTCCGCGGGCGCGGGATGAAGATATCCGAGTTGACATTGTTGACAAAGACCGTGCATTTGCTCTCTGTTCCGGTGCGCGCCGCGAACTTGTCCCGCCAGAGATGGTTGGAAATGATCACATGGTGGGAAAACCGGGCCGCCGCGCGTTCAATCCCTTTGAGTATCCTCACGCCGTAACGGTGCTCCTTGACATCGAATTTGCTCGCGTAAAACTCGGGCACGATGTCATGGATGTCCAGGATGACTTTGGCGCCCGTCAGACGTGGAACCCACGCGGTGAAAACCAGAAAGTCCGGCATGTTGTGGACATGCACCAAGTCGTAACGCCGCGTCAGGTGACGCCACGTGACCACCGCCCAGGCTTGCGAACTAAATTTCAATAGCGGCCACAGATAGGAACTCCGGCTCTTCTCATCCTTCCGCGCCCGGCTTTGAATCCCAAAAACCCGCACCCCGCAGATCGTATTCGACCGGCCCGTCCCGCGGTTGCCGCGCAACGCCAGCACCTCGACGCTGTCGCCCCGATGGGCCAGCTCTTCCGCATAACGCATCACCCGGTTGTCGTTGTCATAGTTGGAATAGGCGATCATGCAGACCCGCTTGGGCCTGGCCGCGCGGCCCGGCGTCCGCTCCCCGCCCGTCAATAGCCGCTTCACCAGGCCCGTGAACCGGCCCCGTTCCAAATCCCACGAATGTTCCTCATAGACCTTGCGCCCGCGCGCCAGGATGGACCGGGTCTCGTCCGGGTGCCGGTACACCCACTCGATCTTCCGGGCCAGATCCTCCACATCGCCCGGCTCAAAAAACACCAGTTCATCCTCCTTGAAATAGTCTTGAACACCCTGGGTGCGCGGCGCGATCACCGCCTTGTTCATGGCCAGATACTCAAAGATGCGGGTGGGCAGGTTGATCCGGGTAAAGGAGTTCAGCCGGTTGGGAATCAGCCCAAGGTCAATCGGCGCAATCGCCTCCGCAATCTCCGCCAGCGATTTGTATCCGTGGAAAAAAACCGCGTCCTCCAGCTTGCGTTCCCGCACCAGCAGCATGATCCCCTTCATGTAATCGGTCTCCTCCCCGTAAAAGTGCAACTCCAACCCCGATATCCGCGCCCGCAACTTCGCCACCGCCTCCACCGCCAAATCCATCCCGTGGCGCTCCACCAGCACACCATGATACATCAGCTTGAAGGGCCGGACCCCGCGCACCCCGGCGGCGGGGACGGCGGCCTTGCGCTCGTGGAAAATCTCCGTCTCCGGAGTGTTCATCACAATTTCAATCTTGTCCTCCGGACACCCGCGCGAGACAAAAAGCTCCTTGAACGCCGCGTTGGGCGTCAACACCAGATCGGCGAACCCAATGCTCCACTTTTCAATCCTCCTCAACATCCGCGAGGCAAAGTGTCCCGGCGCCACGCCATAGAGCGCTTCAAACAATTCCGGCATCGGATCGTGCAAATCCAAAATGACTTTGGCCCCCCGCAGGCGCGGCAGCAAGGCGCTGAACACCAAAAAATCCGGCATGTTGTGGACATGCACCACTTTGTAGCGTTTCGTCAGGCTCCATTTTGAAAGGAGAAAAAGGGCGCTCAAGAAGAAACAGATATATTGCAGCGAATAGCGGAATGGGTCGCCCCTTTGATGTCTCCACGGCGCGATGACCACATTCACATCGTTAATCGTCTCCCGCGCGGGATCGGATGCGGCGCTTCCCAGGGAAATCACATCCACGTCGAACCCCTCCCTGGCCAGAGCCTCCGCTTCCCGGCGAGGCCGGGAATCCGTGGCGTAATAGGCATATAACACGACGGCGGCGCGATCCGGCTTCGCCGGGGGCTTTGTCTTGGGCGCAACCGCCGCGACGCCCAAGTCTTCCGCAAATAATCTGGCGCGGCTTTCCGCCGGCTGCGGCTTCACGCGCGCCTGTTTGTACCACGCCGCCAATTCCATCGGCAGCGGGTTCCAGTAAGCGCCCGCGTGGGCCGTTGCAACATGCCGAAGAAAACTCTCGTAGTTTGCCAGCGGATAATGCGATATCCGCAGCCGAGCGCCATCAAAACTCATGTAGTCGGGGTGCGTATTCAGCAACGCCATGCCGCCGTGCCGGGCGATCCAATCCGTCTTTTGCTTCCAGAGGTCCGGCGTCCGCTCGCGCATCAGCAGGAAAAGCGTGGAGTCTTGGGGCAGGGTGTACGGCATTTCCACGTAACCGCGGCCGGCGCCCTGTTGATACCAGAACGGAAAAATCGTCCCCGTTCCGTCCGGCTGCGGTTCGAATGGGTCGGTGTCGAACGTGGAGGCATCGTACTCGATTTCCAAGTCCTGGAGCCATTCCAGGTTGTGAAACATGAACCCCGACCGAAACCCCCGCGACCCCCACTCCTTCAAATACATGTTGATGCGAGTTGCGTTCTTCGCAAACTCGGCGCGGCTCCGGTAGAGCCTGCCGTCGTGGTACAAATCGTGCAGGCTGACTTCAAAACCCTCGCGCGCCACTATCTGGCGGAATTCCCGCGAAATCCGGTAATTCGCCTCCGGGATGAAATTGAAGGAGGAGCGAAAGCCGCACTTCTTTTCCACCTCCATCAACCGCCGGCATTTGGCCACCCCTTCGGGACCTTCAACATCGTGCGTTAGCACGAACGCGAATTTCTTCCCGTCCGGCCAGCCGGGCCAGTCCTCGGGCCGCCGTTCCGACCCGGGCAGCATCGGCCACTCGTTGCGGAACTGATCCCGCCTTCGCCGCGTCAGCCATCCTCGAACTGCCAGGCGGATCTGTATCGGTACCAGCGGCTTGATCCCGTAATAGAGATTGTTGCGTATCACAATTTGAAGCGATAAACCCTTTTAGGGGTCTCCTCTCTTAATCCTAATCTTAATCTTAATCTTAATCTCTTCTTCTCTTCCTGATGGAGATTAGGATTAAGATTAAGATTAGGATTAAGAAGCGGAAAATGCCGGGCAGACAACCGGCCTGCACCCCTCTTCAAAATTCCTGGTGCAACCTATGGGGAACGTAGGACCGGATCTTGTTGATCACCACCCCCACGTTGGCGCGGGCTTCCGTCAGCAGCGCCGCCGCCCGTTGACCGGCGTCCCGGTCTGTCTTTTGCGACTCCACCACCAGCAGGATCGTGTCCATGAACCGCGCCAGCCGCGGCGTGATGCTGATCTCCGTCACCGGCGGCATGTCAAACAGGATGTAATCATAATCGCTGGCCTTGAGCTGCGACACCAGATGCCCGAATCGTTTGGGCAGCGCGCCCGGCAGCCTGTCCTGGTTGCTGGGTTCTTTCACCACGTAAAGATTCTCCTGCACCAATGCCCCCTGCCGGTTCGCCTTTTCTTTCTCCAAAATATCGTCCAAACCCAGCGCCAGCTTGCCCTTGTAGAAATGATGCGCCACCCCGTTTCCGGAGTTCATGTCCACCAGCAGCACATTGCCCTCGCCGGTTTCGGAAAGGGAACCGGCCAGGCCGGCCGCGATGGTGCTCACCCCGGCCCCGTCGCCGCAACTGGTGATCGCCACCAGTTTTGGTTTGTGCGTCAGATTCATTGCCTCAAAATAGGCCACCAACCGGTCGCGCAGCGTGTCATGAAAGGGCTGCAGGGGATGCATCTCATCCCGCGGCGCGGGCGGCGCGTTCTCAACCGCCGCAGACTCCCCGCCGCCGCTGGCGGGAGGGGACGGATCACCCGGGCTTGCGGCCAACAACTTGACCTTCCTGCCCTCATTCAAGCGGCCGGACCCGCCATTCCCATTCCCGTGCCCGTTCTTTATGTAGGGGATGTTCAGGAAGATGGGGAGCTTGAGCTTTTCGGCGACCTCCCTGGGGCGCCTGAGCGAGCGGTCCAGGACCATCTCCCATAAGAAGGCCAGGCCAAATCCCAACACAACACCGCCCGCCGCAATGGCGCCCACCGTCTTATCGGACTTCCTCGCATCGCTGCCCGGAGGGGAGGGATTTTGAATGATCGAGATATTCGCGCCCCGGTTTTGTCCGACAGCGACTTCCAATTTGGACGCATTCATTTGGCTGGCAACTTGTTTCAGATAATCCTCTTGCATCGCTTTGACTCTCTCCAGATCCTCAATCAAGACTTGCAGGTGATTGAGGTTGGTGCTGCGCACCGCGAAGGTTCCGAGATACTTGGCGAATTCATTGGTCTTGGCCATTAGCCCTTCAATGTTGGCCACCTCGTGGTTGTAAGCCGCCACAGGATCGTATGCGGCGCCGGTTCCCGCAGTGGTTCGCGCTTCCTCCTTCGTCAGGGCCAGCAGGCCGGGATTGTCGGCCTCCAGACTCCTAAGCTTGTCTGTGACAACTTGAATATCAATCAGATTAGTCTGCACCAGCATGTTGTTAGTGTTGTATTCGCTCTCAAGCTTCGCCTCCTTGGCTTGCAAATCCACCAACTGCTGATTGGATCGCCTGTACTCCCTCTGGATGGCCTCGGTAGGCGCGACCATGCTTGGGGTGGCGCCGGTGGCCGTGTTGGTAGCGGGGACCTGGTTGGTGGGCGGAAGCAACTTCTTGAGTTGATCGGCCCTGGCCAGGGATTCCTGTAACTCGGCCTGAGCCATGTAGTATTGCTGTTGGAAGAACCCCTCCTGCTGGTTGTATGCCGCCTTCTCCGCCTCAACGTCGTTAATGTGCGCGTTGTCCTTCAAAGCCTCCAGTTGGGCTTCCGTGGCCTTCAGATCAGCTTCCCGCGTAAAGTGCTCCTGGGTGGCCCAATCGGCCTTAGCCGGCGTGTGAATATTTATATGAGCCTCCTTGTAATTGGTGATCACCTGACCCAGCACCTCTTGGACTAAATTCAAGGACCGGCTCGAGAATGTCACGAATATGATCTGGCTGTACCGGGGCGACTCCACCGTCAAGTTCTCTTTTATCTTCGCCGCCGCCTGATCCACGCTGACATTGGTTCCTTTGACGTAATCGGACAGGATTCTGGCCGGCGTTATGGTTTCCGCCACATTTCTCAGGTTATCCAGACTGTTCAAAATCTCCAGTTCCGAATCCAGAACGTTCCCCGAATTTCCCGTCGGTGTCACTGTGACACCGGGGTCTAGCTCACTTGGGGGTTTTCTACTAATGATGTCGCTGATGTAAAGCTTGGCCGTGGAAGAATAGGTCGGCTTCCAGGTGGCGTACGTGATCCCGGCGGCGACAAAGCCGCAAAGCGAGCACAAAAGGATCACCCATTTGCGCCGAAACAATATATAGTAGATGTCCCCCAAGCCCATTCCCGGCGAAGGCGGCGCTCCTGTCTGTTTTGGATTCATAACTTTCAAACTACATCAAACGGATCAAGACACAATGTCCCCTTTTCCCCTGTAGCGGCGGTCTGCGACCGCCGCCAATTTCCCCGGCAACTTTCCCGGTAGGGCAGAGCTGCTGCTCTGCCCTGAATTCTTGGGCGGCGCAGCAGCGCCGCCCTGCCAATTTTGTCCTGCGGCCGGCGCCTTGTCATGCTACATGCCGAGACAGCGATTGCCTCGCCAGCCGCAGCAACGCCCACAAAAATGCCAGGCCAAATCCCAACGCCACACCGCCTGCCGCAATGGTGCCCACCGGCTTATCGGACTTCCTCGCATCGCTGGCCGGAGGGGAGGGGTTTTGAATGATCGAGATATTCGCGCCCCGGTTTTGTCCGAGGGCGACTTCCAATTTGGACGCATTCAGTTGGCTGGCAACTTGTTTCAGATAATCCTCTTGCATCGCTTTGACTCTCTCCAGATCCTCAATCAAGACTTGCAGGTGATTGAGGTAGGTGCCGCGCTCCGCGAAGGTTCGGAGCAACTTGGCGAATTCATTGGTCTTGGCTTTCAGCCCTTCAATGTTGGCCACCTCGTGGTTGTAAGCCGCCACCGGATCAAAGGCGGTGGCGCCAGTCGCCGGGTTGGTAGCGGCGGCCTGGTTGGTGGTCGGCAGCAACTTCTCGAGTTGCCGGGCCATGGCCGTGGATTCCTGCAACTCGGCCTGAGCCATGTAGTATTGCTGCTGGAAGAACCCCTCCTGCTGGTTGTATGCCGCCTTCTCCGCCTCAACGTCGTTAATCTGCGCCTTGTCCTTCAACGCCACCAGTTGGTCTTCCGTGGCCTTCAGATCAGCTTCCCGCATGTAGTGCTCACGGGTTGCCCAATCCTCCTTGGGCGGCGTGTGAATATTGATATGAGCGGCAATGTAATTGGTGATCACCTGACCCAGCACCGGTTGGACTAAATTCAAGGATCGGCTCGAGAATGTCACGAATATGATCTGGCTGTTTCGGGGCGACTCCACCGTCAAGTTCTCTTTTATCTTCGCCGCCGCCTGATCCACGTTGAAATTGGTTCCTTTGACGTAATCGGACAGGATTCTGGCCGGCGTTATGGTTTCCGCCACGTTTTTCAGGTTATCCAGGCTGTTCAAAATCTCCAGTTCCGAATCCAGAACGTTCCCCGAATTTCCCATGTGTGTCACTATGACACCGGGGTCTTGCGCGCTCGGGGGTTTTGCTTCAATGATGTCGCTGATGTAAAGCTTGGCCGTGGAAGAATAGGTCGGCTTCCAGGTGGCGTACGTGATCCCGGCGACGATAAAGCCGCAAAGCGAGCACAAAAGGATCACCCATTTGCACCGAGACAATGTAAAGCAAATGTCCCCCAAGCACATTCCCGGCGAAGGCGGCATGCCTGTCTGCTTTGGATTCATAACTTTCAAACTACATCAAACGGCTCAAGACACAATGTCCCCTTTTCCCCTGTAGCGGCGGTCTGCGACCGCCGCCAACTTCCCCGGCAACTTTCCCGGTAGGGCAGAGCTGCTGCTCTGCCCTGAATTCTTGGGCGGCGCAGCAGCGCCGCCCTGCCAATTTTGTCCTGCGGCCGGCGCCTTATCACGATACATGCCGATACAGCAATTGCCCTGCCAGCCGCAGCAAGGGCAGTGGCAGGCTGGCAAACACCCGGTTGAACCAGCCCTTCGTCCCGTCCCTGTCCGTCACAAACCGCCCGGCCCGAAAATCATACTTGCAACACTTGATTTCCTGTTCCCGCGCCCCAAAACCAAGCTTGAACCGCCGCAGCCCTTCATGCGCCGGCGAGGTCCGCCCAAAATGCAGCCGCTCGCAACCTCGCTCCGCGCAGTGGCGGATGCCCTCCCACATCACAAGGTTGTTCGGCCGCAAATGCTGAAATCCACTGTCCGATGCGCCAAATTTATACATCGCCTGCCGGCCTTGATGCAAAAAAACCGCCGCCGCAACCGGCCTGTTTTCCCATCGGGCCGTGACGATGAAGCCCAGGCCGGGCTGGAGCAGCCGCTTCTGGATATTGGCAAAGAACTGGAAAGGCTGGGGCGGCAATCCGTGCCGCCGCCGCGTCCGGCAGTGCAGCGCATAGTAGCTTTTAACCGACTCCAGGCTGCTCTCAATTTCGATGCGTAATCCGGCGGCCCCGGCTTTCTTGATGCCCCGCCGCACCGAACCCTCCAGGTTCTTGAACAGAACTTCCCCGCCCGCTCCCAGATCCAGCTCATGTCCAAAAAAAACCAGCGATGGCGAGCTGCCCGGCCAGTCCTCATCGCTGCTTCTGCATTCCAGGTACCGCCAACGGCGCGCCCGCCCCTCTGCCAGCGCCATTTCGTACAGCTCCCCGGCGTCCTGACCCTCCGTCTTTAATGGATAACAAAAATCGGTAAATGGCAATGATACCCCGCGCCGCCCCGTCCACGGGCTGGAGACTTCCATCAACGGAAGCAGGCTCCGCATTTGCCCGCCGTCAAAGCGCGCAACATAAACCGGCACATGCCCGTATGTTTCCCGCAGCACCCAGGCCCAGGCCGTTCCGTGGAAAAACCACGCGTCCGGATGCGCCGCCAACAGCCCATCCCATCCCGGCTGCTCGAGCGGATTAACCAGGACAAGACCCTCCAGCCGTCCGTGAGCCGGTATTGGCATCGCTTCCCGCTCAACATTGCATATCACTTCGCGCACACCGCCTGCGGCTTGGCGGCGCTGAGACACAATAACAACTCCTCCGCCACAGCATGAATCTGCTCGTGCGTCAATTCCGGAAACATCGGCAGCGACAGAAACTCCCCGGCGCACCGTTCCGCCACCGGATAACTGCCCCGCCCCCGGCCCAGGAACCGGTAGGCCTCTTGCAGATGCACCGGAATGGGATAATGTATGCCGCACGAAATCCCCTTCTCCGCCAGCGATTGCAACACCTGGTCCCGGTCTTTCACCCGCACCGCATAGATATGATACACACTCTCGCTCGAACTGCCCTGCGCGGGCAGGATCACCTCTTCGTTCCCTCCCAAAAGCTGGTCGTAAAGCAGCGCATGGGAACGCCGGCGCAGGTTCGACACGTCCAGTTGCCTGAGTTTCACGCTCAACACCGCCGCCTGGATGCCGTCCATCCGCCCGTTCCAACCAATGTGGGAATGGTAGTACTTCCGCGCCTGGCCGTGATCGCGCAGAACCCGCATTCTGTCCGCCAGCCCGGCATCGTGCGTCACTACCGCCCCCGCCTCCCCCAGCGCGCCGAGGTTCTTGCCGGGATAAAAGCTGAAACAGCCCGCCGCCCCCATCGCGCCGGCCTTCTGGCCTTTGTAAGTCGCCCCGTGCGCTTGACACGCATCCTCAATCACCGGAATCCGGCGCGCGCCCGCGATTTCCAGGATCGGGTCCATCTCCGCGCACTGCCCAAACAGATGCACCGGGATGATGGCCTTGGTCCGGGGCGTGATGGCCTTTTCCAGCAAGCCGGGGTCCAGCGTGTAAGTCGCCTCATCTATATCCACGAATACCGGCCGCGCCCCGCAAAAACTGATCGCCTCGGCGGTGGCCATGAACGTGCTCGGAACCGTGATGACTTCATCGTTTGGCCCCACCCCCAGCGCCAGCAACGCGAACCAGAGCGCATCGGTTCCGTTCCCCACCCCCACCGCGTGAGCCGCCCCGCAATAGGCGGCAAATTCCTTCTCAAATTTCGCCACAAATGGGCCGCCGGCAAATGCACCCGCGTCAACCACCTCCGCTATCGCCGCATCCAGTTGTTCGCGTATCGGCTCATGATGAGCCTTCAAATCTAAAAATGGCACTTTCATTTTGTCTTGGGTTTCAACATACGAATGACTCGGGCGGGATTGCCCGCCACCACCGCATCCGCCGGCACATCGCGCGTCACCACGCTCCCGGCCCCTATGATCGCCCGCCGGCCAACCGTGATCCCGCACAGCAGCGTCGCGCTGGAGCCGATGGACGCGCCCCGCTCCACCCGCGTCGGGATGCACTTCCAATCCGCCTCCGTTTGCGGCTGGCCATCCTCATTGGTCGCGCGGGGATAGAGATCGTTGATAAACGTCACGTTGTGCCCCACGAATACATCCTCCTCCAACACCACCCCTTCGCATATAAACGTGTGGCTGGAGATCTTGCAGCGGTCCCCTATGCTCGCCCCTTTTTGTATTTCAACAAACGCCCCGATCCGCGCGTCATCTCCTATCCGGCATCCGTACAAATTGGTGAACGCATATATCTTCACGCCCCTGCCCATTTTCACGTCGGGCGCGATCTTCTGATAGGACGGGGAATCAGCCATAAGCGTTTCGCCGGGGGAATCTCCAAAACGCTAGGCGGTGACGGCGGGTGGGACCGCTTGGGGGCGCGCCGTCTGAGGCAGGTTCTTCTTCTTCTCGATCTTTCGCACGCCATTGCCCCCGGCTGGCGAAAGATGCGCCCCGGCCCAGCCATGCCGCGGCTCTTCTTCATGGACAAATGGAATCCGGCTCCCGCCCTGCCTTAACGAAGCGGAGGACGCTTCCAGGATCTTGACCAGTTCCATGCCCCGCACGCCGCAACTCAGGGGCCTCTTGGACCCCTCAATGCACTCGATGAAATGCTGGCACTCCGATTTGAGCGGTTCTTCCTGTTTCAAATACGGCGCGTAGGTGTCCCCGTAATGGTAGGCATAGTGAAATTCCGCGAAAGTGTCGTAATGCGGCGGACGCTCCACTCGGGCGTCAAATATCCGGATCTTCTCCTGCTGCGCCACATCGTCATACACCACCATCCGCTTGCTCCCCACTATCGTCATCTCCCGCACCTTGCGCGGATCCAGCCAACTGCTGTGAATGAGGGCCGATCGGTCATTGCTAAACCTCAGACACATCGAAGTCACATCCTCCACCCCGGGCGTCACATGCGCGCTCCCCGAACAATTCACGCTCTCTGGAAATTCCTGCAATAGGTGCAGGATGATCGAAATGTCATGCGGCGCAAGGTCCCACGCCACATTGATGTCTTTTTGGTACAACCCCAGGTTCAAACGCCGCGCGCAAATGTAGCGGATTTGCCCCAGATCCCCCCGGTCCACGATCTCCTTGATCTTCTTGACCGCCGGCGAATAAAGGAATGTGTGCCCCACCATCAGCACCAGCCCGTTCCTTGCGGCTATTTCTATCAGCTCCTCGCATTGCGCCGCGGACGACGCCATCGGCTTTTCGACCAGGGTGTGTTTGCCCGCCTCCAACGCCGCCTTGGCCATCGGAAAGTGCATCTTGACCGACGTCGCCACCGCCACCGCGTCCACGCTCCCGTCCGTGAGCATCCGCTCGTAATTCGTCTCCCCCTTCACCTCGGGATACAACTGCTTGAGATGTTTCAGCCGCTCCGCGCTGATGTCGCACATCGTCGCCAACTGGCATCCGGACATGGATCGAAAATTGCGCACCAGATTCGGCCCCCAATAGCCGCATCCTGCCACTCCAATTCTGATTTGTTTGCTCATTTGTTGTGTCTCCTCTCCTTTATCGGCGCCAGGCCCCTTTTCCTTAAATCACTGCTGACCTGTAGCGGCGGTCTGTGAGCGCCGCTCGAATCCTTCAGCCATCCATGCGCCCTGGAGCCGTCCGCGACACGCTGTAGCGGCGCTCTATGAGCGCCGCTCGAATCTCTCAGCCATCCATGCGCTTTGGATCCGTCCGCGACCCGGTCCGGCGCCCCTGGCCGCCCGTTGGGCTTCGCTCCATCTCCTGACTGGCATCCGCCAGGACCGCCTCGTGGCCGGCTCGCGGCGCCTGGCTCCGCGCCATTGTCTCCGCGGGCGCGGCTTTCGCGGCCGACTTGCGGCTGGCGCGAACGTCAAAGACTTGAAGAAGGATCGCGGGAAAAGTCCTGGCCAGAATCTTGACATCCAGAAGAACCGACTTGGTCTCCACGTAGGCGATGTCCAGTTCCATCATCTCTTCAAACGTAGTCCGGTTCTTCCCATTTACCTGCCAAAGCCCCGTCAAACCGGGCAGCGTCTCGCATCGCCGCCGATGGCAGGGCTGAAACAAATCGTACTCATAGACGGTCGGCGGACGCGGCCCCACCAGGCTCATATCCCCGCGCAGGACGTTGATCACCTGCGGCAACTCGTCCAATCCCAGCGTCCGCAGCCAAAGGCCGCCCGGAATCAGCCGCGTATCCCCTGCCACGTCCAGCTTCTTCATCGGACGGTTCGACGTCATCAGATGATTCAGATGCTCCCGATGCACCGTCGTGTCCGCATTCACCTTCATCGTCCGGAACTTGAGGCAATAAAACCGCGCCCCCAAATGCCCGATCCGCTCCTGCCGGAACAGCGCGGAACCGGGAGAGACCAGTTTCACCCAAAACGCAATCAGCACTCCCAACGGCAGCCATGCCGGCAGGGTCGCCACCACCAGTGTGCAATCCATAACCCGCTTCCACGACGGCACCCGGCTGCGGCCGATATGGTCCGAAACAATGTCAATGCTCTCCCGGGCGGAGTGCTTGCTAACGATAGAATTCATACGATTCAGTGCCATGCGGCCTCTAAGAAAGTCACCTGTCTTTCTTCCTCGCGCCATCCGGTTCAGCAGGCTCAACTGCACGAACTAACGGCACGGACTGCAATGGTATCCGCGTGTCAAAATCTGAAAGCCAACGAATCTCCGGCAACGTGCGATTATCCAATGTGGACGCACGATCCGGTCAATTCGTTACAAACCTCGCAACAAATTATCCCCGGGCGCATGACAGGATTCATCACCTTCCTGGCAGGGCAGAGCTGCCGCTCTGGCCTGAATTCCAAGGCGGCGCAGCAGCGCCGCCCTGCCGGGGTCGTCAAGGTTCTTGTCATAAACTCCATCCAATCCGCAAAACGCGCCAACATACGCAAAGCTCCGCACTTGCTGGCCTGGACGGTTCCACGCCGGCAGCGGCTCCAACCCTCTGCCCCAATTTTCCATTTCTTCTGCGTTGATTCCGTTTCCAACCCTCGCGGCAACCGTCATCGAACTACGTTGCCGCTAATAATGGAAGACGATCAGCCACCCGATAATGCACCGGCTTTAGCGAGCTCCGATCCACTTCTGCCAAAGTTGGACGACCCAGGAAGTCCAGCAGGATTTGTACCCTTCTCACCGCTGGCAATGCCCTCACCACCATCGCCGAGTACCCAAGAAACGCTCCCTCCGCTATCATCACCTCCGCCCCGGCCCGCAATCCGTCCTCCACCGCCAACGGCTCCTCCGTCTCGAAGCACTGCCGCAATTCCTCTATCGCCCCGTCGGGAACCACCGGTATCCTCTGCCCAAAATGCACCAGACTGCTGATTCCCGCCGAGTGCCGGATGCTCTCCATGCTCTCCTCCAGCCGGCAGCGCACAAAGATATAACAGGGAAACAGCGGCTCCACAACGCGCATCACCCCCCGCTGCGTCGCCCGCTCCAGGCGCAAGCGGGGATGAAACACCTCCAATCCCAGCTTCTTTCTCAGGTTCGCAGCCGCTATGTGCTCGTGCTTCGCCTTTGTCCTCGCGCAATACCAGGCTGTCTCGCTAGTTTGCATAGGCATCATCAAAAATTTAGATCCATCGTCACAACCACCATTCTTCGAGTACAACGGATGGAATCCGCCGCCGCTTTAGCCAACTTCACTCTCCACAGCCCGGTTTCACGGGCCGCATACCACTTGCCTGCATTTTATTGTCAACTGATTTCTGCCACAAGTTTGGTTTGCGCAGGTTTGTCCCTTACGCGAATAATCCCACTTCCCGCCCAATTATGCAAGTTCAAAGTGGGATTTTCCGGGATGGACTGGGATTTGCCATGCAACACCGCCCCCAATGCACTGTAGTGGCGGTCTGTGATCGCCGCCAATTTCCCGGAAAAAGTGCAATTTCCAACTGCAAATGATAGAAGATACCCATAATTCCCCTCCCGTCAACCGTTTTCGCATTCTTGAGAATCAGAGGGGCGCAGGACAGATTTCTTCGCCTGCCCGGTAGGGCAGAGCTGCCGCTCTGCCCTGAATTCTTGGGCGGCGCAGCAGCGCCGCCCTACCGAAGACACGAAGAATTTTGTCCTGCGCCCGCCGCGCTGTATCTTGCCGCCTTTGCGTTGAAATGTCTATCTTATCCGTGAAATCAGTGAAATCCGTGGTTCATTTCTAATCGTGTTATTTTTTCCATGCTCTGGCCGAAATTGCCTATTGACCTCCACCCCCTCCGCGGCTACCTTGCCCCCCATGAAATATCGGGCCGGGTTGTTGCCAGCCGTTCGCGACGTCCGCATCGGCTGACGCGGCCCGAGGCATGGTTCCCGGCCGGCGGCCGTTCCCGGGGGACGCGCGGTTTTTAGTCCCGGAACCCAAACACTAAACACGCGCCACATTATGCGTCATACAATATCCGTTCTCGTCGAGAACAAGTTCGGCGTGCTCACCCGCGTCGCCGGCCTTTTCAGCGGCCGCGGCTACAATATCGAATCCCTCAACGTCGCCCCCACCCAGCAAGCCGCCACCTCCCGCATGACCATCGTCACCCGCGGCGACGACGCCACTCTCGATCAAATCGTCAAGCAGCTCAACAAACTGGTCAATGTCCTCCAAGTCGTGGACTTCCGGCAGGAGGAATTCATTGACCGCGAACTGGTTCTGGTCCGCGTTTCGGTGGACGCCAAATCCCGCGCCGAGATCATGCAGATCACCGATATTTTCCGCGCCAAGATCGTGGACGTCCAGCCCCGCAGCCTCACCATCGAAATCACCGGCAACGAAAGCAAAGTCGAGAAGTTCCTCGCCCTCATGAACGGGTTTGGCGTCGAAGAGCTGACCCGCACCGGCAAAATCGCCCTCGCCCGCAAACCATCGCCCCCTGAGTAATTCACTATTCATAATTCAGAAATCCTAATTCCTAATTCCCAATTCCTACTATGCCCGCCAAAGTTTATACCGACAAGGACGCCGACCTGAAACATCTCCAAAACAAGACCCTGGCCGTTCTCGGCTTCGGCTCCCAGGGCCACGCGCATGCCCTCAACCTCAAAGACAGCGGCTGCAACGTCATCATCGGCCTTTACGAAGGCAGCAAATCCATTCCCGTCGCCCAGTCCAAGGGCTTTGAAGTCGTCAGCGCCGGCGAAGCCGTCCGCCGCGCCGATGTCATCTTCGTGGCCATACCCGACACCAAACAGGCCGCGGCCTACCAGCGCGACATCGCGCCCAACCTGGCCCCCGGCAAGACGCTTCTCTTCTCCCACGGCTTCTCCATCCATTTCAAGACCATCGTTCCCCCGCCCGCCGTCAACGTCATCCTCGTCGCCCCCAAAGGACCGGGGCACATCGTCCGCCGCCAATACCTGGAAGGCAAAGGCGTGCCCTCCCTCATCGGCGTCTATCAGGACCCTGGCAAAAACTCCAAACAAATCGCCCTCGCCTGGGCCAAAGGCATCGGCGCCACCCGCGCCGGCGTCCTCCAGACCACCTTCAAGGAAGAAACCGAAACCGATCTCTTCGGCGAACAAACCGTCCTCTGCGGCGGCGCCTCCGCCCTCATTCAGGCCGGCTTCGAAACCCTCGTCGAAGCGGGCTACCAGCCCGAAATGGCCTACTTCGAGTGCCTGCACGAACTCAAATTGATCGTGGACCTTATGAACGAAGCCGGCATCAGCGGCATGCGATTCTCCATCTCCGAGACCGCCAAATGGGGCGACGTCAGCGTCGGGCCGAAGATCATTGATGCCTCCGTCAAGAAACGCATGAAAGCCGCCCTCAAAGACATCCAGTCCGGCAAATTCGCCAAAGGCTGGATTCAGGAATACAACGGCGGCTACAAAAAATACAACGCCCTCCTCAAAGCCGGCGAAAACCATCCCGTCGAAAAAGTCGGCCGCCGCCTCCGCGCCTTGATGCCTTGGATGAAGAAACACTCCGTCAAAGGCGTCCAAGCCGCCTATTAAGAACTCCCCATGCCGATTGGGCTTGAATTGGACCGGCAAACCGGGCGAAATGACACGCGATTTTATGAATCTTGCTGATATCTTGTCAGGACCGAAGAACATTCTGCCCGAAATGCAGGCGGCCGACCGCTGGGCCGCCATTGATGATATGGTGGGCAATCTCATCGCCACCGGCAGAATCAAGGCGGAGAACCGCGACGCCATCACGGCCGTTGTCAAGAAACGCGAGTCCTCCATGAGCACCGGCATCGGTTTCGGCATCGGCATCCCCCACGCCTCCACGGAACTGATCCCCGAAGTGGTCGGGTCGCTCGGACGTTCCCGCAAGGGGATCAATTTTGATGCCCTGGACAATCAGCCTGTCAATTTGGTCGTCCTCTTCCTCGTGCCCCAGGGCCAGTTCCAAAAACACCTCCACACCCTGGCCAACATCGCCAAACTCCTTCACCTCAAGGAATTTCGCCAGGATCTCGAACAAGCCCCCGACGCCGACGCTATGTGGCGGGTCATCCTGAAATACTCCGCCCAGCCTTGATTCCGCCGGACGGTGAATTTTGAATTATGAAATGAAGACACTTGAACAGGAGAAAACAGAGAAAACAGAGATTTCCCCACTCTGCCTTTCTCCGTTTCCTCCGTTTCCTCCTGTTCAAAATCCGCAATCCGCAATCCGCAATCCGCAATAGTTGGCTGTGCTTCACCGATTTCTTGAACAAAGGTTGCAGCGGGCCGTCGCCGCCGTCCTCCCGGACGCCGATGCGGCCTCGGTCCTCGTGCGCCCCTGCCCGGACCCCCGCTTCGGCGATTACCAGGCCAACGCCCTCATCGCCCTGGCCAAGGCCCGCAAGATCAATCCCCGCCAGTTGGCCGCCGACGTTGCCGCCCGCCTCGACGTGGCGGAGTGGTGCGCCCCGGTGGAAATTGCCGGCGCCGGCTTCCTGAATTTCCGGCTCAAAATCCCCGCCATCGCCCAAGCCCTGGAGAGCGTCGCAAGCGGCCGCCGCCCGCTGGTCGAAAAAACCGAGCGGCCCAGGGCCATCATCCTTGATTTCAGTTCGCCCAACGCCGCCAAGCCGATGCACGTCGGGCACATCCGCTCGACGATTTTGGGCGATTCGCTCGCCCGCGTTTCCCGCCTGCTCGGCCACCGCGTGAAGACCGACAACCATCTGGGCGACTGGGGCACGCAGTTTGGAAAGTTGATCGTGGGCTGGAAAACCCGGCTCGATCCCGCCGCCCTGGCGCGCGACCCCATCGCGGAAATGGAACGGCTTTACAAGACGATCAACGGCGCCTGCGAACAGGACCCAAAAATGCTGGAGACCGCGCGCCAGGAACTGGTCAAATTGCAAAATGGCGACGCGGAGAATCTGGGCCTCTGGCGCCGGATGATCGCCCTTTCCCAGGAGCAGTTCGACCGCGTCTATGCCCGCCTGGGCGTCACCTTCGATCACACTCTTGGCGAGAGCCATTACAATCCCCGCTTGAAATCCGTCGTCCAGGACTTGCAACAGCGCGGACTGGCCCGCGAGAGCGAAGGGGCCATCGCGGTGTTCTTCGACGACCTGCCGGAATTGAAGGGCCGGCCGGCCCTGGTGCAAAAGAGCGACGGCGGCTTCAATTACACCACCACCGATCTGGCCACCCTCCAATTCCGCCTGGAAGGCGGTTGCGGCAACGGCACGCCCGACGAAATCATTTACGTCACCGACGGCCGCCAGCAACTCCACTTCCAACAACTGTTCGCTGTCTTCCGCCGCTGGCATCCGGAGGCCCGTGTCAAGCTGGCCCATGTCTGGTTCGGCTCCATCCTGGGCGAAGACGGCAAACCGTTCAAGACCCGCTCCGGCGACACCGTGCGCCTGGAAGATTTGCTGGACGAAGCGGAGGAGCGCGCCTTCCAGGTCGTCTCGGCAAAAAATCCGGAATGGGATGAAACCCAGCGCCGCCAAATCGCCCGGCGCGTGGGCCTGGGCGCTGTCAAATACGCCGACCTGTCGCAAAACCGCCAGAGCGATTACGTGTTCAGTTGGGACAAAATGCTTTCCCTGCAAGGCAACACCGCGCCGTATCTCTTATACGCCTACACGCGCACGCGCAGCATCTTCCGCAAAGGCGGCGAGGGCGCCGCGGACGCAGCCGTCTCCGGCTCCGGCCTCGAGCTGGGGGCGCGGGAGGAAATAGTATTGGCGCGGCGCCTGCTGGATTTTGGCCTGATCCTGGAAGCGGTGGCGGAGGAGCACCGCCCGAATTTCCTCTGCGCCTACCTCTACGATCTGGCGGGGGAATTTGCCCGCTTCTACGAGAACTGCCCCGTTCTCAAAGCCGAAGGCCCCGCCCGCGCCGCCCGCCTGGCCCTGTGCGACGTCAGCTCCCGCGTCCTCCAACAGGGCCTCGACGCCCTGGGCATCAGCACTACAGAACAAATGTAGTCCTGTAGCGGCGGTCTATGACCGCCGCTGAAATCAAGGCGTTTGGGGAGCGCGGCCGTCCCGGCCGCCGCGTTCGGCGTCCCGCCGAACGCTCTTGATGCGCGGCCTTCGCCGGCTTGGGCGAGGATCGGGGCGGGAGAAAAACCGGCATAAGCCGCTGTTATCCAATTCATCATCATGAATGAATTCCATTGAATGCGTATTTTATTTTATTGATATTTAACTGCATTATATTCATATTCGCCTTATGAAACGATTGCCTGTGTCCTGTCCGAGTTGCGGCGGCAACCTCGCCGTCCGGCGGCTTTTTTGCGAAAAATGCGGGACCGAAGTCGAAGGCCTCTACTCGCTTCCCCCCCTGGCCGGCTTGGCCCCGGACGACCAGGAGTTCATTCTCGAATTCATCAAGGCCAGCGGCAGTTTGAAAGACATGACCCGGTTCCTCGGCGTCAGCTACCCCACAGTCCGCAACCGGCTGGACGACATCATCCGCAAGCTCCGGCAAAACGAGAGCAAATCGAAGGAGAAAAAATGAACAAGCAAAACAAGACGATTACACTCCTTTTCAATCCCTTCTTTTATATCGCGGGCGTCCAGGCGCTGGGCCTGGGTTTGGCCGCCATTCTTCTGGCCGCCCTGGTCGGTTCGTGGGGCCGCACTCATTTTGACGGTGTGCTGGACACCCACGTCGGGGCGCCCGCTCCGCTCTGGTTCTTCTTTGCCGAAGGAATGATTGACTGGCTCTGCCTGGGGGCCGTGCTCTGGGTTTGCGGGAAGATCATTTCCCAAACCGCTTTTCGCGCGGTGGACTTGTTGGGAACCCAGGCCTTGGCCAGATGGCCCGCCCTTTGCATCAGCCTGATCGCGCTCCCGAAAGCCTTTCAACGGTTCGGCAATGAACTGCTTGTTCAGTTGCAGCAAGGGCAATTCCACCTCGACACGGCGGACGCCATCGTCTTTTTCATCATCGTTATTGCCACGATTCCTCTCCTCTGCTGGATGGTGGCGTTGATGTACAGGTCGTTCAGCGTTTCGTGCAATGTCAAAGGCGGAAAAGCCATCGGGACGTTTGTCGTCGGCCTCCTCATCGCGGAGGTTCTGTCCAAGCTGGCGTTGGTGATGGTTATGCAACATGCCAATGTCCAAACGCCAATTCCGGCCAAGCCGGTCGCCTCTGCCGCCGCCGGCGTCCAATCTGTCCCGGTTGATTCCTCGACCAATGCGGACGGTGACATTGCCGTGGTCGGCGCCCGTTTTGTTGACTTGATGGCGAAAGAGGATTTTGCCGGAGCCGTCGCGCGGTTTAATTCGACGATGAAAAACGCCCTGCCCGAGCCCAAACTGCGGGAAGCCTGGCAAAGCGTGCAGTCGCAGGCCAGCCCGTTTCAAAAGCAACTCGGGACACGGTTGGAAGAGAAGGAGGGCTACAAAATCGTATTCGTGACCTGCCATTTCGAGCGGGCGGTCCTCGACACGAAAATCGTTTTCGATTCCAAAATGCAAGTCGCGCATTTTTCATCGCGCTGCCTGCTTTGCCTGTCGGCGCAGTCGCCAGCCCCAGGTTAGGTCCGTTAATCGGCGCAGGCCCAAGCCAAGGCTCTCGGCCCCAGGCTCTCCGTCTCCTTTTCCTGCCATGTAGCCACCCAGACGGGCGACCCGCCGG
>Ga0182027_10004810_pt1 | contig 20729 bp, 10 predicted proteins | sample 712E1DmetaG_FD_121300 | JGI IMG/M metagenome (GOLD analysis project Ga0182027, IMG submission 121300) | Permafrost microbial communities from Stordalen Mire, Sweden - 712E1D metaG (Illumina Assembly) | ecosystem: Environmental > Terrestrial > Soil > Wetlands > Permafrost | place: Sweden...
AAAACGAATTCCGGAACCTTGGTAAAAACAGCCTCTACCTTCGCAGGCTGGAATACTGCCGCTGATGGAACAGGCACGGCCTATGCTGCTTCGGCTACTTTTATTATGGGTTCGGCTAATGTAGCACTTTACGCAACATGGACGGCTAATCCAACATACACGGTAACTTATAATGGCAATGGAAATACAAGCGGAACAGTTCCATCTGATCCTGGCGCTTATGTTACGGGTGCAACAGTTACCACGAAAACAAATTCAGGAACCTTGGCTAAAACAGGCTCCACTTTCGCTGGCTGGAATACCGCTGCAGATGGAACAGGCACGGCCTATGCCGCTTCAGCTACTTTTACTATGGGATCGGCTAATGTGACTTTGTATGCAACATGGACAGCTAATCCAACATACACGGTTACTTATAATGGTAACGGAAATACAAGCGGAACAGTTCCGACTGATCCCGGCGCTTATGTTACCGGCGCAACGGTTACCACAAAAACGAATTCCGGAACGTTGGCTAAAACAGGCTCCACTTTCGCTGGCTGGAATACCGCTGCAGATGGAACAGGCACGGCCTATGCCGCTTCCGCTACTTTTACCATGGGCTCAGCTAACGTAACACTTTACGCAACATGGACGACGAATCAATACACAGTTACATTTAACTCGCAGGGCGGCAGTTCGGTAGCCTCAGAAAATATCAATTTTAATGCAATGGCAACCGCCCCAGCCGCACCAACTCAAACGGGCTATACTTTTACCGGGTGGTATACTGATGCGGCGGGAACTGTTCCATTTGTCTTTACAACACCAATTACAGCGGCTATAACGCTTTACGCAAAATGGACCGCGATTTCCTATACGATCACATATACTTTAAATGGCGGTACTAATAGTCCAAGTAATCCTGCTACCTTTACAATTGCTTCCGCAGCTATAACCCTTGCGAATCCAACATATACAGGGTATGCATTCGGAGGTTGGTATTCAAATGCTAATTTTACAGGAACAGCCATAACATCAATTCCTACTGGAACTTCAAGCAATCAAACGCTTTATGCTCAATGGACTGCTTCACAATTTACGATAACCTATAATTTAAATGGCGGTACTAATAGTTTAAGCAACCCGGCAGGTTTTTCAATTACGTCCCCAACCATAACGCTTGCGAATCCAACCTATTCCGGCTATACATTTGGTGGATGGTATTCAAATGCTAATTTTACAGGAACAGCAATATCATCAATTCCTACAGGAACGTCAAGCAATCAAACGCTTTGGGCAAAATGGACGGCAACTCAATACTCTATTACGTATAATTTAAATGGAGGCACTAATAGTTCAAGCAATCCGGCTAGCTTTACTATTGCGTCCCCAACTATTACTCTTGCGAATCCTACGTATGTTGGCTATACGTTCGGTGGATGGTATTCAAATGCTAATTTTACAGGAACAGCAATAACATCAATTCCTGCAGGAACTTCAAGCAATCAAATGTTCTATGCACAATGGACAGCTACGCAATATACCATAATGTATAATTTAATCGGCGGTACGAATAATTTAAGTAATCCGGCCAACTTTACTATTACGACCCCAACCATTACTCTTGCAAATCCTACATACAATGGGTATACGTTCGGAGGTTGGTTCACAAATTCAGGCCTGACCGGAACAGCCGTAACTTCAATTCCTTTAGGAACTTCGGGTAATCAAACATTCTGGGCAAAATGGACTGCAATTCCAACCTATACGGTGAGTTATAGTGGTGGAACAGGTGCACCTTCAGATCCTAATAAATACTATGCCAACGATTCCGTTACCGTTTTAGGAGCAGGTTCTTTAATAAATTCAGGATTTACATTACAGGGATGGATTCTTAATGGTGTAATGTATGCAATCGGCGCAAAATTTAAGATAGGAACTTCTAATGTAACTCTTACACCTAGTTGGGTAGTTATGGACAGAGAGGGAAATATTTACGATACAGTTACAATAAACGGCACAATATGGATGAAGCAGAATTTAAAAACAAGATCGATAACTTTAGGCAATCCAATGTTAATTCGCAATGGAAGTGACTGGGCCGCAAATCCTTCGACTCCCAAATGTTGTTTTTATGGATTTAATGGAAGTGATAATTCGGGTTTGGGGGCATTTTACAATGCAGCTGCGGTAACCAGCAATAATCTTGCACCTAATGGATGGCATGTGGCAACTATAAATGAATATAATAATTTGATGCCTACAGGCAATGCTTCAAGTGTTGCAATGACAGGTACGAACTTCTGGCTAATACCTGGAACAAATGAAACTGGATTTAGCGCAGTGGGTGCTGGTTATTGTGACTCGACCGGAAATTTTTATGATTACCAAGTAAAGACTTATTTTGGGACAAGTGACGGAATTGATATTTCCCAGTTATATCTATATAAAATGACAGTGTTTATGATGAATTTAATGACCATGCCAACTGCAAATTGCGGTTTTAGTGTCAGGTGTGCTAAGAATCCGTAAAAAAGATTTTATTATTATATTGTTCTTTTTAAAGTAATCATCCGAATAAAAAAACGGAATTGTTTTCGTAGTCATTAAGGGGAAATTGTCGATCAATCGCAGTCATGATAACTGGTTTTCAGGGAGCATTTTCCATGGTGGCGAACGGCAAATACACCGTATCAACCGACAAAAAATAAAGTTTGATTCGCGGATCGTTTTGGCCTTCCCATAGTTTTTTAAAATTTAAAAATATATTGACCTTACTCCATAATCATCGTATATTTATGGAGTATGTTCCACAGAATTCTTAAGCCCTCAAAATCAAGCAGTTATTTCCTATTTGGCGCGAGAGGCACCGGAAAAACAACGCTGCTGCAAACACTATTTGCCCCTGATGAAGCTTTATTTATTAATTTGCTCGATCCCGAAGAAGAAGATCTTTTTATAAAGCAGCCCGACCAATTACGTCATCGACTTGATACGGTCAAAGAAGAAGTGCAATGGATCGTGCTCGATGAAATTCAGCGGGCCCCCCGACTACTCGATATTGTCCACGAACTTACTCAAACTTCCCGATTCCGTTTTGTCATGACCGGTTCGTCGGGAAGGAAATTAAAACGAGGGGCTTCGAACTTACTAGCGGGGCGGGCTTTCGTCTATAATTTGCACCCTCTTGTAATGAAGGAAATAGGGGACCGTTTTATTTTGCAGGACACGCTTGAATGGGGGACTTTGCCGCGTATTTTTCAGTTTGAAAATAACGACGACCGGTCGCGGTTTCTTCGTTCTTATGCGCTTACCTATTTAAAAGAAGAAATAGTTTCCGAACAAATTATTCGAAAACTCGATCCGTTCAGGCAATTCCTTGAAGTCGCCGCGCAATCGAACGGGAAAATCGTCAATTTCACTAAAATTGCCGACGACGTGGGCGTTGATACGAAGACGGTCATTTCCTATTTCTCCATTCTTGAAGAAACGCTTATCGGATATCTGCTCCATCCGTTCCACCAATCAATAAGAAAAAGTCAACGCACCAACCCTAAATTTTATTTTTTCGATCTGGGCATTAAACGCGCGCTTGATCGAACGCTTGGGCTTGGTCTTCAGGAAGGAACATATGCATACGGAGAGGCTTTTGAGCATTTCGTAGTGATTGAAATAATCCGGCTATGCTCCTATCTGAAGCCCGATTGGCGGTGCTCGTACATACGCACAAAAGATGGCGCCGAAATAGACCTCATTATCGACAGGCCCGGTTTGCCGTACGTGCTGATCGAGATAAAATCGACCGTCAATGTTGGAGAGCGGGAGGTGGCCAATATTAATCGGTTCTTAAGCGCGTTTTCGTCGGCGGAATTATTTTGCATAAGCCGCGATCCCCATGAAAAAAAAATAGGCGATGCATGGTGCTTTCCTCTAAAAACGGCTTTGCAAAAAATCGGGTTGTCTTGAATAGCCCTGAAAACGACTACCATTTTCAAGTGTAAAAAATTGATTTTGTGACCTGCATCACACATCGCGTAAAAACAAAAACATATATTTATTTTAATAGCGGTCAGATTTTCTGCTACCTTTAAAGGAGCATTTTCCCTATGGATGGCGAATACATCGTTTCAACCGACAAAAAAGAAAAGATCAAGCTTGATTCCCAAATCGTTTTCGCGGATTGGCTTTCATCGATAGCTCGCGGCGGTGCCGAGGCGGAACTTCGGGTGAAAACGGTATTCGTTGCCGAGGGATCTACCATAGAAATCAAGGGGCGCAGCTCAGAGGGCAAAGCCCCGGATTCAATAAAAGGCAAAGTATTTAATGACGAATTTGTCGGGAAGCTGCTTATTCCTGAAAAAGTTACGCTTGGCGCGGACATTTGGTTCGAGGCAAAACTTCCCAAGCATGGGCTGAGCATGGAATCCGGGACGACCATTCCCGGAAAGCCCGCCGTTCTGGCGAACAAAATTTGCTGGGACCGCAAGGAAGTCAAGCGCGGAGACGAGGTTGTTCTTACCTGTCAATTCGAAAGCGGCGTTGAGGACGGCGAAGACGCATCGATCATTATTTATGAGCACGACCCAAATTCCTACGATTTCAAAGTGACCTCGTTTCAAACGACCATTCAAAACAATAAAGTCGAGGCGACCTGGGCGTTCGATTATTACGACGACACCGCGCAAATCCCGACCCAGGATGAATTGCGGCCGGTAGGCAAAAACTATGCGCCTCCGCAATATTATTTCGTGGTTGTCGTGGATGGCGTCGAAATTGGGGACAAGATGGAAAGCGGGTTGATGGTATTTAAGGAAGACCTTTCTCTTTTTCTCACCGACGAACAGCAAAATATTTTAAAAGACATTGATTGCACGATTATGGGGCCTGACGGAAAAGAAGTCCAAGCTAAAAGTGACGCGACTGGTATGATTTCAATAAAAAAATTTCCGCCGGGACCTTTTATTTTACGGACAAAACCGGAATAAGGAGATAGCATGGCCGAAGATACCATTGTTAAACATGCTTATCATGGCAAAAAGGTAAAGTTTTCCACATCCAACAAGGAACACAAAATTGTTCTCAATAATCCGAGAAATGTGGAAATAATATCGGCAACGGCTTCCGGAGTTGCCGACAAGAATCTTAAGGTTTTTGTTAAAAGCGATAATAATGCTTTAGGACCTTTTTACAAAGAAGAGGAATTGGAGCTAACGCCCCTTACCGAACTTCCACGGAATAAAAAAATCACTATCGTAATTCCACGATCCGATGACCAACCTATTTTTAATTTATTTCCTCAAGGGCAGACGGCAAGTCAAATTTTTCAAATTCCATTGCAAGGTTTTATAACTGCCGAAAATACTGACCCTGTAAAGATATTTCTATTCAATTTCAATCAACCTTCCAATACGTCTCATCCCGTTATAAATATGAACGGGGATATGTCATATCTCAATGGAATCAGTTTTACACCGGTGACCGACGATGATTCGACATTATTGTTTTCCCAGGAGATGTCAAGTCCGCTGAATATCCCTGACGGCCCGGTAAATATTGACGACTTAACGAGGGAGAATACTCAAAGCATCGTTAAAGAAATCCTCGGGCAAGATTATGAGCAACATCTTGACAAAGAGAAGGTCGAAAAGGGCGAAAGCAAGCCGTTCTGGACAAAAGAATATACTGTTAAGGCGAGCGTCGAAATTCAAGAGACTATCGAACAACATATTTTGCGTGACTTTGGATTCAAGGGCAAATTTTACGTTAAAACTACAAACGGGAAACAATATGTGATCTTCAGGGGATATGTTGGCTTAAGAAAATGGTATACGGGAACCCGATATGCGGCGACAAATCCAAAAGTGATCAGCCTCAGTGCATCCGGCAAATTAAAATCAAGCATGAAAGGTAATGCCGTAACTATCCTGATTGTTGGAGGCATTGATATTGTGAGTTGGATGATGAATGACGAGAATGAAAAACAATTTTCGGATTTATGTGTTGAACTTGGCATGGACGCTTTGAAGGTAGCTGTAGGGAGCGTTATAACTGCTGGAATTATAACGCTTACACTGTTCTTGCTTGGAACTGCAACAGCCCCTGTTTGTCTCATTGTGGTTGGAGCAATTATCATAGGATTTATAATTGGCTATGGAATAGATCTTTTGGATGATAAAATTGGTGCAAGCAAATATATGACAACAAAGGGCCGTGAAGGTGAATCGTTTTTAGAAAAGGCTTGGAAAGAACATGTTGAAGAACCCCTTGGAAGGTTGTATTACCAAATGGAAAAATCGATTGAAAATCTTTATTATAATCCTGTTGGATGGTGAGATGAATCTTAAAGATAAATATCTTATAAATAATGCTACGTGGTTGAAGCTTAAAGGGTATTATATAAAAGGGATATTACTTGGCTTTCCCTTTCTATCAATTTCTTTTGCGTTTATGGCATGGGCCATTAATGACAATATCGCATGGGGCAAAGCGGTTCTTTTTTCTGGAGCGATTTTTTATGCGTCAAGTCTTCTTTTTTGGCGCTTCATTTTTGTCAGGAGCAAATATACCTTGCTTTTTGCAAATTGGGGCGCTTTGACATTTATTGAAATCTGTTTTATAATACTATCAAGCGCATGTGCTTTCAGGTTTTTTGGAACAATTGGAGTTTTTGTACAAAGCGCTTTTTTATTAATTGCCGGCGTCTTTCTTTGCCGTCATTATTACATTTTTTTTAATAAAGTCTGGGATAGTCATAAACGACATAATGAAACCATTGTTCTTGATCTTAAAAATGGCCGTTATGATTTTCTTAACAATTTTGACATGAATGAAGCCAAGGTTAAAAAAACAATCAATCAAAGGCTATCAAATCCGGCAATAATGAATATAGTTGCTTTTATTTCACCGGTTATAGTAGGATCTTCCCTAATGCTACGCGGAAAACCTGATATTCGAATAATCATACCATGGGTTCTTTCAATTCCATTTATTCTTGGATGGCTTAAAGTCCTTGTGGCAGTTTTTTATAACTTCCGCAAGATTTCCTATTATGAAAAAAAGATCGGCAAGCCCATCATCAACGGGTTGCTTGATTGACGGCCTGGAAAGAACATGTTGAAGAACCCTTTGGCAAGTTGTATTACCAAATGGAAAAATCAATCGAAAACTTGTATTTAAATCCGGCCGCACCTGATTGGTAAAATGGGGCTGAAAGATAAGTACCATATTAGGTCCTCTTTTTCTTCCAATATTCCGGTTTTCGTATTTATCATTTTTCTTTTCATCATCATATTTCTTTCCCCTATTCTTGTGGAACTTATTCAAAGATATTTTTTGAAAAACAATGCTTCTGTTCTTATCATTCCCGGATACTTTTCCAAGAAATTATGCGGCCTTATTTTTTTTCTATCGATTTTATCGGGGGTTTTATTGCATGTCAATATACAAGAATTGCGGGCGATGAAGAATGGAAAAAAAACGCATGTCCAGGATGAGGCTAAATTTAAATTCGCGCTCTTTGGCCTTGGTTTTGCTACGGTGATTTTTCTTTATGCAAGCATCTGTTTAGCGGGCAATTACCTTGAAATATATCGAAATAAAATTATTTCGCATAATTGTTTTTTAATGAAGACGAGCGTTTACGACTATTCAAGAGTAAAGAGCGTTAAAATCGGCTATTATATCGGTTTACAATCCGCTATTCCGGAATATATTCTTAAAATGGATAATGGAGAAGAATTGAATATCGCCGCTAATGGGATACATACGAAACTTTTTTACGACATTGATACTATTTTGCCTGATTCGGTCGCACGAGAATGCACCATTGATGGCAAATCGAGGATAATAGACAAAATGCCATCACCGTTTCGAGAATATTACTACAAAAAATATATAAAGCAAAAGCCCTGAAAACGATCACCGTTCTCAGGGCCTTGAGCAAAGAAGGATAGACTGCCTAACCTGCTAAGGTCAGGTAAGTGTCTGTACGGCTACAGACACTAAAACCTTACTTGCCGACAAAAACCGTCTTGACGAAATTCTGTTCGAGTCCCGAGCATTCAAGCAAATAAGTTCCGGCGGGAACTTTGGCCAGGGAAATGGAACCTGTGCCCGCCGCTCTTTTGGAAATCAGGGTTCTACCGTTCGGGGTAACCAGTCGAACCGTAAACTGACCGCTTCCTGGAAGGGTAAGCATCATTTTACCGTTTGAAATTTCGGTACGTAAAGAAGCCGGAACATAATTATCGATTATTCTTTCCGAAGATCCTTTTACTGAAACGCCATTTGGGTTCGTTAAAGTAATCAGCATTACACTGTAATAATGCAGTGGAAATGTTTTGGTAAAAGTGTTGCCGGTAAGCGTTACGGTTGCCACCGAATCATAATGCGCCAGATTTGAGGACAAACGGATAGCGTCCCATTGTGCATGAGAGGGTGCGGCAGGTTTGCCTTGGCCAACCCACGTTGTATGAGTATTGCTATGGGTGGTATCAACCAGGAAATCCTCAACATGGGCTGAGCCGGTCCATGGGATATTATTGACAGTAAGGATAATGCTATCCGTAGGGGCTGAAGTTTGAGTCTGCGAAGCATAGTGGTCGTAAACAAGGATTTGTATCGAATCATTATTAACGCTGGAAGTAGCAACCAGGTTAACGCCATCGGTAGCGCTGACACCGCCATTCGATGAGTCTTCATTAGCGCCTAATTTATGAAGCAAACGATAGGCCTGAAAAACCGGCTTTTCAATGTCCCATGAATTGGCATAAGAGGAATCTCCCCTGCAAAGCATTCCATAGTTGCCTTCTTGGAAGCTCAAATTAGAAACGTTAGTCTCTTGTTCTTCATAAAGATCAGAAATCGCCCAATAGGCAAACATAGGTGGCGGAGGATAATTCGGCCCCCCCTCATTTAGCAGATGAACTGTTTTAGCCAACCAGCTCGCGCTTTGTTGCATATCTCTAACAACATACGCATCAAAGGTTGGTCCAGTTTCATCTTCGAAAACGGGGCCGGTAAACCATGAATAATGCTTCATCGAATCAATTACCATTTTCTGAATAGTTGCAGGATTATTGGCATTGAGCACGTTTCCATTTATCCCTATACTGGGGATGGCATTATCGGCATACCAATGATAGGTAAGAAAATCGATTTGCGTCCCGACCTTTCCTGTTGCGGCATTTGTGCCGGTATGACAATGGTTCAACAAACTGCTTAAATCGGCACCCCCTTGAAAAATGTTCGTCCCTTCACATGCAGGTCCGCCTACCCGTACCTGCGGATCTCCCTGCTTTAGACCTTGAACGGTATAATCGAAAAGAGTGAGATATGGTCCTGGAAAACCGGCATACCACCAGTCAGGTTCATTCCAAACCTCAAAGTACCAATTATTACGAACTTCGCTTGAGCCCCATTTATTTTCGCAATGAACGACAATGCTGTCCATGAGCGCTACCCATTGCCCCCACCCGTATTTGGTGGGCGCTGATTTATTTGGAACAACACCATTATACCAAGCCGAAACTTGGTCATTTGTTGTAGTAGATGAGGCAAGCACCGGCGGCGTGCAGCTTATTTCAACGACAGGACGCATTCCCGCGGCAATCCCGATGTTGTAAACCGAATCAAACCGTGTCCAGTTTAGGGTAAGAGTTGTAGTGGTTGCGGCGGTTACAAGGCCCACATCCGCATCAAGCACGGCATGGCCCCTCCAGTATTTAAAACCCGCTTCATTATGCCCAACCTTTAAGGCATTACCGATTCCTCTGCCCCAATAGGTATGAATCAGAGTGTTTTGATGATCAGTTGCAACACCCATCTCATAGAAACGGTTCCAAGCCTGGGTATGATGATCGGCCAGAACGGTTAAATTGTAGGTCCTAGCTTCAGCCCTGAAAAGACAGACGGCAAAAACCACGAGCATGGCCGCGAATATTAAATGCCTTGGTTTCATCGATATCCTCCTTTGAAAATTATATTATAATAGAACAGGCTATTTGAATATGTCATAATTAAAAATCAAATCTCACCTTCAATGTCCACCACCAATCGCTGTTTCCAATTGTGACGTCGGTAAAATCTGCGAATGAATTTACAAAAAGCGTGGTTTTAGGATTTAAATGGTCGTTGGCTATTTGACTGATAATGTTTATATGCGAACCTAACTCCTTTCGTGCGTAAAGGGACCATTTAGTAAACGAATGCGGTTGGGGAGAAGAAGGAATAGGCTCCATATTATATTCGACATTGACTATACTGTTTGCATAGGGGCTATATTGATATTCGAATTCCAAGCCGAGCACATCAAGGAGCTTAAATACCGGCAAATTTATTCCAAGCATTACCGGCATCCGCCATAGCAAATTATCATAACCATCATTATTCGCCGCAATAGAGTCCGTATAATTCTTCAGGCCTAAAATTATTCCCTCTCCATATAACTTCAAATCTTCTTTGCCGAGCAATCCGACGAAGGAATTGTCAGTTGGGAAAAGTCCCTTGGCATCAAATGAAAATCGGGCCATAAGCTTCGTGCCCGCAAAAGTATAATCTTTTCCATTCATCAGGTTTGGATTAGGAGTTGTTGGATCAATACCAAATTGGGGGTCATCTACACCGACCGAAAATAAATCAAAGAATTGCACTCCTGCTCCAAAGGAAAACAGCCGTGGAATAGAATAATCGGCAAGGTACGAAAGCGAGAAATCGTCAAAAGGCCAGAATTGTGTTGAAGTGGTGAACAATAAGTCATTATGAAAAATGCCGGGTCCTGCATTTACCGTTAGTCCGAGACGAAGGCCAAGCAAGTCCGCGTAAGGTTTGTCGAACTCATTGACCATGCTTGCCGGATAGCAATACGTTCGGAACATATATTCACCAAGGTCTTTCACATCGGAGTTGTATTTGTAAGGAAAAAATCCCGCTTCCAATTGAAACAGAGGATTCGAAGCGCTTCCGGCTGTATAAAGCGCCTCTCCGTGTTTAATTGAAAAAACCGTTTGGGGGAATCTCAGCGAAGTGTAGGTACCATTGTTACCATTATCCGTTCTCCGGAAATCAACAATAAACTGTCCCTCACCACCAGCCAATATCCGAAGATGGTCACTTACATCAGCGCTAGCGCATAATCCCATATAACCGGTTTGAAGCCAGGCGCGGTCTATTTCGGCTGATGCCGAACTACTGTATCCTCTCACTATTTCTCCGGACTCCCACGAAGCATAGCCGCTTAATTTAGGGACATATTTTTCCGTCGAATCCCCCGCTGCCATTGCCGAACTTGCAAGCAATAGGCTTGCAACCGCCGCCAACCCATATAAACTATTACGTTTAGTCATTTCCAACCGATTCCTCCAATCAATATTAAAAAGTATTCAGTTGTCAGAATTCAGTATCCAGAAGTCGGAAAAGAAAGCTCAAGGTCTTTCGTTAGAATAAGATAATATTTGCATTCTTCCGTTGACCCTTGCGCGCGATATTTAAAAACCGTGCTTTATCTAAACTACTTCGTTTATCTTCTGACTTCTATCTTCTTACCTCACTCCATTAACCATCGACATAATCTTATGCCCGTTTAGGTTCCACGCAACATAAAGAATCCCGTTGCCCATCTTTCGCGCGTCGAAGGAAATTTTATTGCCCATTCCAAGCGTGGAAGTCGCAACGGTGCGTCCTTGACTGTTAAGTAAGCGCACGGTCTTGTCTGCGCCGACGGGGAACGTCATGATCGCCGTTTTTCCAACATACGCAAGTTCCACTCGTTTTGAGGCGTCTGAGCCGATAAAACCCGTTAAAGGTTGCGGGGCAATGGCCGTGGTAATATTTTCGGTGACCTGAGTGGTTGTCAGGTTCACCGTGGCCGGCGTAAGCCCGCCGCACGCGCTTGCCGCAGTGACGGTGATTGCGCCGGGCGTCGTGGACGTTCTCAGCAGGATTCCGGCGCGTCCGCCTTCCACCCCGCATACTACGGAGGAAGCGCCGCTTGTCGGCGATGTGCTGTTTCCGGTATACATCATGGCGACGCTGGATGCGCCCGAGGTCACCGCGAAGGTGATGTTGCAAGCGGAGCTCGGCTGCACGCAGGCGCCGCTTGCATTACGCAACGTGGCGACGATCTGGGAAATGTCTGATCCGTCGGCCCTGAGCGTGGTCAGGTCGGCCTTAAGGTCGATCGTGGTTGGAGTACCGTTTGTCCAGTAATCGGTAGCGCCGCCCGTCAAAGTGTTCTTGAACATGTAATACACGTTTTTCGGAATATAAAGGCGATCGACAAGGCCTTCTCTTCCAGTTTGGTTCCGGAAGGAACAATAATCCATGAAGCACCAGAAATGCGCCCCTGCGCATTTGTCGGTCGTGCTCCAGTCGTTTTTCATTTGGTTGACTTCGGCCGCCGCTTCGCTCGACCCGCTCACATCGAGGTCCATTGCATTTCCTCGGACAAAAACGCGGAACCAGTTTTGATAATCTTCCGTGTTGACAATAGGAACGCTCGTGCTGGTGTTGGTATTATAATTTAACCCATAAACGTCCAGCGGATACATGACGTTTCCCGAATAGTTTGATATAAGGGTAACGCGGCCCGAACCGGCGAGAGGGTCGATCGCATGAACGATGTTGCTTTCATTGGCGAAATCAGTTCCCAATGTCGTCTCGCTCGGTTCATTGAAAAGGCTCCAACCCCAAATACAGGGATGATTGTACCCATCAAAAACCATTTCCGAGTCGCAACTATATATCCGGTTCCAGAAGGTGGTCAGGCCTGCAAAACCTCCGCTAACGCCCCAATTAGGTACTTCCACTAAAACCATCATGCCCACGGAATCGCATGCCCGGTAAAACGCGTCGGCTCGCGGATAATGCGAACACCTGATGCTATTGATACCCATGTCTTTCATCATGGCCACCTGTTTGGCGAACCGCGAATCAGGGACCGCGTTTTCTATCCAACCCATCCATTGGCCGAGACAAACGCCTTTTAATTCCGTTCGGGTCCCATTAACCGACAATCCACCGGGAGTGGCCGCGCTCCATGAATACGAACGGAAACCTACTTTTTCCACCACGCTGTCGACCACCGCCCCGCCCGCGCTTATCATGGTTTCGACCGAATAAAGCGTGGGGCTTGTTGGCGACCAGGGCGCGGGCGATGAAACCGTAGGGGCCAAAGTGAACGCATACGAGCTATTGGCTGGTATTGCCTGGGTCGCGGTTGCCGTGCCGACGCTGGCCCCGGCCGAATTTCGAACCGTAACGGTTGCCGTGACGCTGCTCGATGACGCCCCATCGTTCCTAACATTAGTCAATGCACTGATCGTTGAGCTGGTCGTGGTAATGCGCTGACCTCGTAAAGGAACATAAACGCTGTCTTTGAAAAGCAGCCGCACATTGCGGTACATTCCCGAAAAAAGAAGATAATCAGGCGCAGCGCCGCCATTAGACGTCCACCCGCTTCCTCCCGGAGGAATGTTCTGGTCATTATTGATATTACAATGCACCGCAATAAGAGTAGCGGCGCCTCGCGTAACATTGTTCGATATATCGAAGAAAAAACCCGTATATCCGCTATTATAATGCGTTCCCACTTGGGTCCCATTGACAAAGACCGTTGCGGACTGCATGACGCCTTCGAATTGGATGAACACTTTTTGCGCGTTGGCCGGACATACAAAACTCTTCCGATACCAATAGTCTTTGTTGGGGGCCGCCGGACTGCCATAAAAAGCTAATTCAGCGGTGACGGTAGGGGCATCGTATGAAGCCGAATGCGGAACGCATACGGTCTGCCATGAGGCGTCGCTCGTCGTTGGGTTCTGGGCGTTTGCCGGATTACCTTGAATGAATTTCCAGTTTAAATTAAACAACACATCACCCTTTGAAACCCGCGCTTGGGATTGGAAAATAAAGAGAAGAATGATCGAGACGAAAATGAGCGATCGCTTAGAATTAAAAAGCATAATCTTCCTTTCAGTTAGGTTTAATTACTAAAATTAAGTTATAATAGCTATCAATTAAAACAAAATAATGAATAAAATCCTTGGGATTTTCACGAAAAAAGCTGCCGTCTCCTGACCCGCTTGAAAGCAAGGCCCTGAAAACGGCAGCTCGACAATCCCGAAATCAAAATCCGCGCGTGGTTTTTATCGAACGGGTCGAATTAGTTGACGAACACTTTCTTCTGCAAAATTTGCTCGCCTACCTTGAGCCGGACGATATAAGCGCCCGGATGCATACGCGCGGCGCCGCTTTTCCAGGCGTCCCACGAAAAATTACCTTGTGCTATATTTCGAGTGTCGATTATTCTTCCCGATAAATCAATAAGGTCCATTTTCCCGCTCAAGGCGCTCAAGGAGCTTACGGGACCGGCGCTATGCTCTTTGAAGGGCGCGGCTACGAAAGTGCCGACCGGGCATTTCGGCGGCGTAGGAATCTTCGAGCGCACCGCTTCGATGGCCGGGGCCAAGGTTGCAGGGGTTTGGTTATGCGACATGGCGATAACCCCGTCTTTTATACGGGCCGTAAGGGTCGCGGAATCCTGCCATGCGGTAATAAAAGCCGTTGCGCTTCCCGCAGTGCCATAATCCGCGTCGGCGATCATGGGCGTTCCGAATGTTTTAAAGACCCACGCCCACGTGGGGCACCCTGTTTGATTGTTGCTGATGAAAACCGAGCTCGGCGTACTTTGGCCTCCCGAAGTATTGATGAACGAGAAGCGCTTTATATTCAATGCCGCATACCAATTCTTTTGGAAGGTTGTGTCTTTCCACGGAGAAATGTCCATAGAAAAAACTGAGTTAGGAGCGTAGTGCGCTATGGTGTCAAGTATTTCCCCCATATACGTTCCGCATTGGGCGGGCGTTAATCCGCCTCCGGCCTGACCGTTTTCGCTATATTGTTCGTAATCCGGTTCCATGCACCAGATCATCTTGTTCGTCGAGCCGAAGTTCTGTTCTGCCCCTTTTGCATAGGCGGCATAAACGGACAATATTTTCGGCATGTTGTACCGTATGAAATTAGCGCCCTGCTGGCACAAGCTTGGCGTTCCCACATTGCAATCCTGGAGCCCGGAATCCGCCCGCGCGGTAAACGCGATGATGTAGGAAATAAGCACCGGGGTTTTGTTATTGTTTTTACAATTCGTGAAAAAACTTCCCAAATTGAAACTCTGCGAACTGCCGGCCCAGGCGACCATGTAGTCGATGTCGTTTAAAAGCGCGCCGCTGGCGTTGCCCGCCCCATAATGGAAACGGCATTCGGTAAAGAAATTATCGGCCGATACGCTTTGCGATAAGGCCAGAAACATGAGCGACGCAATGAGTCCTGTAAACTTCATGGCGCACATCCTTTCGGGTTAAATAGATATATAAAAGACCGTTACTTTTCCTTTAGCGCATTCGCAAATTTCGAACTTCGACTGATTAATCGGTTAAGCAGGGTCAATATTATATAAGTATAAACCAGACTATACTAAATACGCTTATAACATAAATAAAAAAAAATTCCCTGTCAACCGATAGTTTCGCTTTTGTTGTCCCCTTTGCGTGAATTGCTTCACTAACATATTGATATATAGTAAAATAAGATGTACTTACCTTGCGTACACTTTTATCGGCCTCAATTGGCCAAACCTATAAAAAGCGCGTCATTTCCACAGCGTGCGATATAAGCGCCTTTGCTGAGATCTTTTAGGTCGATTTCAACCCTGCCTCTAACCGGCATTGCCTGCCTGATCATGCGGCCATTAAGATCCAACAATTGCATTGAGTTAGTGGTCAAAGCGCTGACCTTAGTTCCCGTGAATTTTAAAATGCTTGCCGGGAGTTGCGAGACAACCTGGGTTTTGACCACCGACTGCGCGGTCCCCGGTTGTCCATAAGGAATTCCCCGGCCCTGCGTGGTCACGAAAACGCGGCCGTAGTAATCTTCATCGCCGGCAACGTTGTCCATTTCACCGTATTGGTGCTGGTCGTCGTTCACACGTACCCACGTTGTACCCTGGTCGTTGGAGCGAAACACGCCGGTGACACTGCCCACGGTCCCGATTATATAAACCGCGGGATACGTTGCGGTCGGTGCGGCTTTTCCGAATCCCACTGAGGTCACCGACGATACCGTTGTCACGCGCGTGGCGCTAGTTCCGGAAGTTTTGGAGTGGTATAAATTATTCCCTGCCGCTACCCACACTTCGCCTTCCATGCCGGGAACCGCTGCCGCGCGTCCGCTGCCGGAAAGGCCCGTAGTCGCTGCTGTAAACGTGGCCGCGCCGTCCGTGCTAGCGTAAAGGGTCCCGCCTGTAAATGCATAAAACTTTTTCGGATTGACGCGGTCTGATGCAATACGCCCGCCGGAAACGCCTGAGCACGCGGTCCAGCTCGTGCCGTTATTCGTGGAATAGCTTGAGCCCACGACGAAGATCGAACCGTCGGCGGAAACCGCCATGTTGGCGCTGGCGGGCTTGCTTGTAAAGTTCTTCCAGGTAATGCCGTTATCGGTCGAATAGCCCGCTCCGCCCGCTCCGCAATCGATAACGATGTTGGGATTGAGCGCCGCAAAATCGACATAGTTACCGTTGCCGCTTCCCAGGTTGGACACTATTCCGTGCACCGAAGGCGTGTCGAGACTATCGGTAGGAAAGCGCTGGATTCCGATATCCCCCAGACAGGCAAAGAGGGATTTTTTTACGGAACTGGTCAAGCTCATGCCCACTGTTTCTTCAAAATTATTATCGGTAAAGCTCCAGACGACCTGTGTCGCGGTGGCATTATCGGCATTGGTGCTGCACCACACGCCCTGACCGGTTGTGTGGAAAGCCCGCGCCTCGTTGAAAGGATCGATTTGAATATCTGCATCCCAACCGTTTGAACTCGGACTTGCGCAAGTCGGAGGGCCAAAACATAGATAATAGGCCCCAAGCATATTATGCTGGGCGCTTTTTCCTATGCCCGTCCAACTCGTGCCGCCATTGGTTGTGCGGTAGATTTCATCGGGATTCCACCAGTCGATGGTCGTGCAAATCGCATAATTCGGATCGGTTGCCGATACGCTGATGCCGCCGATACCGCCGCCATGTCCTGCGGGGTCAACATTGGTCCATGCATCGGTAGCGGTATTCAATTTCCATACCGAACCGGTGGAGGCGTTACTTGGACCAGGGCCGTTAGTATAGGCTATCCACATATTGCCGTCGGATGCTATTACGCCGTGATTGGGCTCCAAGCCGGTAGGAGCGTTAGTTCCGGCCACCAAAGTCCATGTTACTCCCGCATCTTTAGAACGATAAAGATTAGTACCCGCGGCGTTCGAAGTTGCAACGCCCACATAAATAATTGATGAGCCGGCCCCGGATGTTCCGCTTGTCTTATCGAAAACAACGAACGTTAATCCATAGGGGCTTGTGCCTTTTACAGGGAAGCTTGCTACATTTGCCCAAGCCCCTCCTGCATTAGCGCTCTTCCAAAGACCGGTTGTCCTTGAACCAAAATAGATAATGCTGTTGTTATTTGGATCTACCGTGAGACGGTTTCCGAAACTGCGGCCGTCGGCATTGCCTCCCATGGTTGCGCCGATTGTTTCGAAGGTCCATGTTGCGCCGCGATCCGTCGACTTAATTATTGCCCCATTGGGGCCGACGTATGTCCCGACTGCCATATAAACCGTATTTGAATCCACCGGGTCAGGGGCAATGCCTTCTACGCCGATATACTGCATTTGCGCCCTGGTGAGCCAATCCATGAGCGGAATCCAACTGCCATGCGAATCGTCCCATCGATATGCCGTTCCCATATCGGTCCGCGCATAGAGCATGCCCTTAGCCACTGTGCTAAAAACAAGTCCCGGAACAAATCCTCCGCCGCGAATTGCAACGCTTTTCCAAACATAGGATTCGGTTGTTTGGGCGAACCCTGTGGAAAAAGAAAAAACCAAGCAAAAAATAAAAGCTAAAAAGAGGAATCTTTTATTTTTCATACAGCACCACTCCTTCTGTTTAATCGTTTAATTTGCAGCTTTATATTTATTTTTCTAATTAAAAATCGACGCCTTTATAACATATATAAAAAAAAGAGGTCTGTCAACTTATTGTTTAGTTATTTTTAAATCGTTTTTAGTTTATAAATAGATAACATGATGATATTAAGCAAGATACTATAAAGCTTGTTTAGTATTTTTGCTGAATTTCGTCTACGAGAAAGAGGAAGAGGGGCATTTCACGCCTTTGTAACATGGCTGGAGTATTGTTTAAAAAAAATTGGGCGGTTTAGGTTAAAACCGCCCAATTGTCAATTTTCTAAATTATTGATATCCGGTTGTTCCATCATAATACGCAGTTACTACGGCGCTTTTGCAACCTCCAGGTGAAACCGAATATGCATTCACGACAACTTGATTTGCAAGGAATGGTTGTCCGTTATTCAAATTGCCGACATTAGGCCAAAAAGGACCATAGCCTGGGCCTAACGAAATGAACGCTGTAAAGCTTGAACCTGAATTAATTGAATATTGATAATAAAGCGTGTCGATCCCGTCTCCATCAAATTCAACCCAAGTATGCGGGGGCGGTTCAGATGCGTCGGTAGTTCCCCAATTGGTTATTGGAGACACGGTCGGATTCGCGGCAACGGGGAACTGAACGCTCGTGGCGGTACTAACGCCGCAGGGACTTTCGGCCCGGACCCAGAATGTGAATGTTCCCGCGCCAGTTCCATAAGCTTGCATAGTTTGGCCTGAAATAAAGTATTGGGTACAAGCTTGATCGGTATACCATTTCCAGATGGCCCCGGGGCTCAGCGTGCCCTGAACAGAAAAGGCGGCCGCTACATTTATGCATCCCACCGTTGGATTTACGCTTGCTCCGGTCGGAGCATTTGGAGCGCCAAGACCGGTAAGTGTAATACTTTGGGAGGATGCGCTCGCGCCGCAAGAGTTTTCGGCGCGCACGTACAATGTTGCGGTCGCATTTGCCAAGGTAACTATTTTTGGCGTTCCTGAACCGGCATGCGCGACAAAATTAGGGTCCCCATACCATTGCCATGTGGCGCCGCTGCTCAACGTACCGAGGACCTTAAGGGTGTCGAACGCCCCAACGCAACCGGATGTAAAGGTAGCGGAAATCCCGGTTGGGCTGTCCGGAACGCCGATCACGGTGACCATAGCGCTCTGGGCGGATGTGTTTCCGCAGATTCCTTCCGCCCTAACATAATAGGTGGTGGTGGACGCAGGTGTGACGGCAAGGGGCGATCCCGTGTTGCTTGGGGTAACGGGCGTCGTGCAAGCGGAATTGGTATACCATTTCCAGCTTGCGCCGGTTCCGAGCGAGCCTCCGGTCACGGCAAGCGAAGACGATGCGCCGCTACAAATGCTTGACGGGGTGGCGGTAGCTCCCGTGGGCGCGGTTGATGCCGTGTTTACAGTAACGGTCACGCTTTGGGCGGTTGTGTTTCCGCAGGTCCCTTCGGCCCTAACATAATAGGTGGTCGCGGACGCGGGTGTAACAGTAAGAGTAGATCCTGTATTGCCTGGCGTAACGGGCGTCGTGCAAGCGGAATTGGTATACCATGTCCAGCTCGCGCCTGTGCCGAGCGTTCCTCCGGTAACGGCAAGCGAGGTTGTTCCACCGGAACATACGCTCGTTGGGTTCGCAGATGCGCTGGTAGCCGCTGAGGATGAATTATTAAAACTTACCGTCACGCTCTTAAAGGCCGTGTTTCCGCATGCGCCTTCGGCACGGACGTAATAGATTGTGTTAGCCGTTGGCGACACGGAAATTGACGCCCCGGTTGTTGAAAGCGCGGCGGTGGTGGTGTCAGTATACCATTTCCAAACCGCGCTTGTTCCAAGCGTCCCGCCGGTTTCGGTAAGCGTACTCGAACCTCCCGAACAAACGCTAGGTGGAGAGGCATTGACCGTCGAAGCCCCCGAAGACGCCGAATTCACCGTTAGCTTTGCCCCCGAACTGGTTACCGGGCTACCTCCTCCGGTAGAAGTCACAAGGCAGGAATACGTTCCCGTATCGCCCGCTGCCACGGCGCTTATGGACAATGAATTTGTCGCGGTTCCTATAAAATGCCCTTCTGTCAAATTACCTGCGACATTTTTCCATTGATAGCTCAGCGACCCAACCGCGGTACTGGCGGCTACGGAAAAGCTTACTGGAGAACCAACGCATTTTGTTTGGTCTTGGGGTTGGGTTGCTATAATTATCGCGGTATTAGCCCCTATAGTGACCGTAACCACGTACGCTTGCGTGCCGCCGTCAGCCGCTACCACCGTATAGGTCACCGGGCTTGTGAAATTATTAGGCGTTGTCCCGCTCGTTTGAACGACGGTTCTGACCTTGACCGATGCGCCGGTAGAAACAAATGTAGCCGCCAAAGCGGTAACATCAGTTCCGAAAGGAACCGTTATTGCCACGGTTTTCGAAGACTCGGTGATTGTTCCGCTTACCGCCGGACTTGAAAAGCTGAAGGCGGTAAGGGCTTTCGCGGTATTCGGCCCAATAGTGACCGTAACTATGTATGCCTGTGTGCTGCCGTCGGCTGCTACCACCGTATAGGTCACCGGGCTCGTGAAATTATTAGGCGTTGTCCCGCTCGTTTGAACGATGGTCCCAACCTTGACCGATGCGCCGGTAGATACAAAGGTGGCCGCCAAAGCGGTAACATCAGTTCCGAAAGGAACCGTTATTGCCACGGTTTTCGAAGACTCGGTGATTGTTCCGCTTACCGCCGGACTTGAAAAGCTGAAGGCGG
>Ga0182027_10004811_pt1 | contig 20728 bp, 22 predicted proteins | sample 712E1DmetaG_FD_121300 | JGI IMG/M metagenome (GOLD analysis project Ga0182027, IMG submission 121300) | Permafrost microbial communities from Stordalen Mire, Sweden - 712E1D metaG (Illumina Assembly) | ecosystem: Environmental > Terrestrial > Soil > Wetlands > Permafrost | place: Sweden...
AACGGCAGCGCTCGCGCAATCGTCCGGCGTCCCCCAGCAGACGTTCGTCTATGTTTCAGGGATGATCAACGGCCAGAGCGTCGTTTTCCCCGGAAGCGCATTCCAATTCCAGCAGTGGCTGGATCTGTTCCAGGCGACCCGACTCATGGTAACCACACCCTACTCTCTCGCGACGATCAACGTCGGACCGGAATGTGTAAGTGGTTGCCTGATGGCGTCCACGCCGGGAACGGTGTGGGCCCCCATAACGCCGATGCTACCGAATGAAAACATCGTTACCGGTCCCGACTACGTAGCCATGGGACATGAGGTGTTCGGACACCAAAGCATTCCACCCAGCATGTTCATAACGATGGACGTGGGAATCCGGGAAGGTTGGGCGATGGAACGAAACGATCTTGTTTATCTGACTTTCGGAAAAAGCAATCCAACTCTTTTTCCGGTCGGCGGTTCCATGGTACCAACAGCGACCTGTGCATCCGACATCGACGCCGTCGACAATCGCAGGTCGACGGTGTTCGGAGGCGCGGGAATCTTCGCGAATGGAAGCATGTTTCCGAACATAGAAGGCAATCTGGCCCCGTATGGCGGCGCATGCCCGTTCATCGCGCTCGCGAACGAAAAAATGAACGGCGGGCTGGACGCTGCGGTCAACGCGGCTCTTCCCGCAACGCGACAGGACTTCGCCGCACTGATGGATTCGCAAATTCCCGTTGTCGGCGGCGTAAAGCCGTCTACACTTCTGGAGGATTATGACTTTGGCGGATTCGCCCAAGCGCCGACCGGGACCTATCTCGGCATCGACTGCGCCGGCGGTCAGACCAAATATATCTCCATGGAAGGGTTCGGACCCTCTATCAACCCATTCTACTGCAGGGCAACGATTGCGCAGTTCGCATTCGATGCCGCCCTGCAGGGACCCTTCCCAACCAAAGGGAGTGGAATGATTCAGTGGACGATGACCGATGCGGACGGAAACGTCATCCTGACGCAGGTTTCGACCTCGGAGGCTGGCTTCTCCGTCCCCTCGCAACCCAACGGCGCTTATAAAGTCGATGGCTGCCATCTGGACGCATCGGGAACCTGCCCGAGCGACCCTAATGAGCATGATTCGACCGTGGTCGCATTCCTTGATCACGAGCTTTCGCCAGGCGACGTGGCGGTTATCGCGAACGGTCCGAAGTGGGGCGCTCTCACGACGAATCTCGCATTGGCCGTTACGTCATCCAACGCCAACACAATCACCGTCGAACAGTACGGCGCGCTATATATCTTTCGCAACATCCCGCAGAATACCGATGGGACGTTCCAAGATATCGAGGTCACTGACGGAACCTACGTCAGGACCTTTCCGGCAAGCAAGTACGCTCCAACCCTGCGATACTTCAAACACAGGGACGAGCCAATTCTGCTCGGAATTACACCGCAAGGGTCAACAACCCCCGCAACGACCGTGGCCCGCGGAGAAATCCTTACGGTTACCGGTTGGGCGTTCACGCATAACGACCCACAGCCGAACGCCGCAGCATCCTTCGACGGATGCCCCGGATCGGCCACAAACGATCAGGGGAAAACGCAGATGATTCTCACTGCGGAAAACGGGAAACAGTATCCCGCCTTCATCGAGTCGTGCAGCTTTGCAAGCATGGACGTGAAGGTTCCACTTCGGATTGCGCTGGGTACCATGACCGTTTCCGTCGTGCTAAACGGCACGGCGAGCGCTCAAACGATTCCTATCACGGTTTCCGAGGACCTCCGTCGTCCCCGGTAGTCCCTTCCGTTCGTTTTTCCCTTATTGGCAGCAAGCGCCCAATCGCGGGAGTGATTACGCATGCCGCTCGCGACAAGTTTCTCCCCCTTGTGGTCCGCGACGGTGCCGGTATTATTATCAGGAAGTTCCGATGGCGCTCCCCCCTTCCATCGCGGCGCGGTTCAATTATCTCCACCGGGGTCACCGATGACCATTAAACTTGAACCGCCTCCAAAAACTCCCCTTCGGCATCTTCGACACCGTTCAGGACCCGCCAAAAGCCTTGAATGTCGGGGATTACGCGGTTCGAGAGTACGCAACTCGGGGGCACACGCGAAACCACCACTTTGTTTCGAGCACGTCTAGGAGGCAGTTTGCAAAGAGCGCAGATAATATCTGCGCTCTTTGCGTTTTCGGATACCCATCGTGGCACCACGTTTTTTGAAACGCGGCCGTTACGACCCCGAGTGAATTGAACCGGTCCTCAATTCGTTGAGAGTATGTTCTCTAATCCGTTGGCTTTGAGAATCTGATCGATGGCTGGTAAGCCGATGGCCACGTCGTTGGTGACATTATCGACATCGCCGCCATACTCAATACCGACAACGTAACCGTTCCAAAATACGGGAGAACCGGATCGACCGGGAAGAACGTCAATCCCGGACCAGGAAAAGTTAAAAGGCTGCTTGTCGAAATACTGATCCCCGACGTAATATTGCGTGAGTCTTCCTACGGTACCCTTGAGATAATAGAGGGTGAAGTTGTCCGTGCTTGTGCTGGCCGTTTCATAGGGGTAGCCAAAATTTAGAATTTGGTTGAACGAAGCAGTGCCGGGAACATCCGCATAATACACTGGACTATACGGGTACCGCGTGGGCAGATAACAAGCGTTGAACGCCGCGCAGTTATTCATCGGGCTCGTGATTTTAAGGACGGCGAAGTCGAGCTGTCGGTACTCGTTATCGCTCAACTGTCCCTGCGATGGCTCAAACGAGAGCGTCGCAACAAAGGGAAACGGGGTCGGGACATTGATGACGGGATTAACACTTTCTTTCTCTTGGGCAGTTGCCAGAGTATTCGGCGGCGGCACCCCGACCTCACAATAGTCGAGCGTGGCGTTGGTCGGTGCCTTTTCGTAGGCCCAACTCGTCCACTTGGGGTCAACGACATGTTTCGCGGTTAGGATATATCCTTGCGGATCGACAATCACACCACTGCCCCTGGCTTCGCTTCCATCGCTGTAATGACACAATAACGGGACAATGCTTTGTTCGGCGATGTTTCCCGGCGGCAACGAGGGGGTTTGTGGTTGCAGCTCCTGCGGGCCACTACCGTTTTGTTCAACCGAGCTGATCGCGACATCCAAATCGTGAAACGCCGCGTCTTCTGATTCCGCGGGTTGCACGCCTTGCATCCATATGGATGGATCTGGATTCGTTATGTCCCCGATGAACAGTTGTTGCTCCCAAATCTCGCCCGTCGATTGAGTCCAGGTTGTATATGTGGCGAAAAGACATGGCTTGCCAGGTCCGCTGAACGTCTTATAGAGAGCCGTCTTTACCACTCCCTGAAAAACCACTGTGCCATTGACGCTCGATCCTCCCGAGGTCCCGTTCGGATTTCCATTATTCTCTTCACTGACCCAATCGGAGGCTTGCTGGCTGCATGTTTCCTTCGGGTTCGGTACGAAGTATGAAGTGTTCGGCGCCACGTTCTTCTTTACGACGACTGGCGACACGTTCCGTGTCTGCGTTCCGCCAATTCCCGACGCAACCGGAGTCGCAACGCCCGGGGCTCGTCGTGTTGGAGCCGCTACGCTTCGATTGTTGTTTACCGGATTGGCTTCGATGCTCGGAACGTTCCCCGCGATTAGACCCGGCACGTTGACCAGGGTCTGGATGATACCAACAGATCCATAAGAGTCCGCCACCCGCTGCATGAAGGCGTTGGCGGCAGACATCCGGACGCAATACAAAAACGCACCCACGAGCACGCCGACAGCAACGACGATTATTCCCGCGCGCGCGATGACTGTTCGCAGCGAAAACGGTTCGACTTCTCTGCCTGCCGATTCTTCTGGCGACAGAGGCGAAATGTCCGAGAACGGCGGGGCGCCGGTCATGCGGTAACGGTTTATGTGCAGCGAATATCCGCAACTCGGACACACGGACGCCTGATCGGGAATGTCTTTGCCGCAGCCGGTGCATCTTATGACGGCCATAGCTTGATTATAACTCATTGGCATGCAGTGATAGCTAACCCGGCGGCACGATATAGTATACTTACGCTATACTTACATGACTTACGATTCAGTTGGTTTCTCACGCCAGCTAGTGAAGGGACGAATCGCTGAGACGCTATTCGAACAAATGCTGCGCGATGCCGGGTGCTTCACCATTCTCGCGTTCGGATATGAGAGCATACTCCCCGAACTCGCTCAGCGTCAGCACGACATGCAGGCAGAGGAAACCATGGAGATTATCCGCCGCGCGCCTGATTTTGCCGTCATCAATAATGAGAGCCACGAGGTCCATCTCATCGAGGTGAAATACATGATGCATCCGAGGACCGAGTGGATTCTCCGCGACGCGGTCCGGATGTATGAGTCATGGAAGCCGTCATACCTGTTTCTTGCGACCCCAGGGGGGTTCTTCTTCGATAAGGCCAACCGGATCATCGAACGCGGTGGGGCGATTGATAAGCTAAGCCATCCACAGATGTCCGACGAACTACAAGCGAAATATACGAGGTTGCTGAACGAGTTTATTCCTCCCAATTCCGGAGCAAGCGGTCCGTAAAGACTTGAACGTACTTTGTGGTAATGATGATAAATGAATCTGAAAATAAGCCATGAACTCAAAACTGCTTTCTAGCGTCGTCCTGACGGTTTCGTTGTTGAGTATTTCGCTCCCACTAGCTCACGCCGCCGGAACGTTTCAGCTTTTGAATGTCCCGACGTCCACGACGGTCATCGTCAACCAGCAATATGGCTTCTACGTAAACTTCCTGTACAGCGGAGACAACGTTCCCAGTTTTTCATTCATTGGGAATCCGCTTCCATACGGATTGACCGCAGGCGCCGTGAGCTACGGAGCTAACGGTTTGGATAGCGTGCAACTTACTGGCAAGTCGTTCAACATCGGAGATTATCCGCTCACCTTGGAGCTTACCGACAATGATGGCGCATTTCTGACGCAGCCCTTCGACTTCACTGTGGCACAGGCGTTGCCGGCGAATGCTCATGCCATCACGACGACAGCGTGGGCATGCAATGACGGGTACGTGAGTAATGGAGTTGCGACTGGTCCAAACGCTGGCTGCCAGCTTCCGCCGAACGGCTCATTAGTTGGCGGACAGCTTGTCTGTAGTCCCGGATATGTGGACTACAATCATAGTGGCAGCTGTTCATTGGCGAGCGATCTTGCCAATGACCTCTGCTACGCAGATACAGGGTATAACAAAGGTGATGGTAGTAGCTTCGGATCGTTCAACGCTAGCGGAACAATTACGTGTAATTGCCCTCCGAGCTATGTTTGGAATGGCGTTACGAACCGCTGTGACGCGGAATCGGCTTCGGCTGCGGCTGCGGTAACTCCGGTGGCGATTGTGCCCAGTGCGGACTCGAACCAAGAGACGGCGACGACCACAATGCCGTCGTTTGCGCCGATTGCGAAAAACCTCCAAGTTGGAGCTTCAGGGTCTAACGTGGCAAATCTCCAAACCTTTCTTGAGGTAAAGGGTTTTCTGACAATGCCCGCAGGAACAGCGGCGGGATATTTCGGCGGCCTCACAAAGCAAGCGTTGATTGCGTTTCAAAAGTCAGTAGGGCTTCCCGACAGTGGCTATTGTGGCCCAATGACGAGGGCAGCAATTAATGGTGGATAGTTAGAAGGGCCTGGAATGGTGAAATACGAAGAGCTCGACCGGCCTCTCGGCTGCGTGGTTGGACTTACCTCACACGGCGAGGGTTTCCATCGCCGTGCGGTTCAATTATCTCAACTCGGGTTACCAACAGTGTTTAAACTCGAACCGCCTCAAAGAGCTCTCCTTCCTCATCTTCAAGACCGTTGAGGATCCGCCAAAAGCCTTGAATGTCTGGGATTACGCGGTTCGAGAGTACGCAACTCGAGGGCACCGCAGTTGAGTCGGCATTCGCGAATCCCCGAAATGTGCTGAAAAGACCGCCCAACTCGGCGGTTCGAGTTTGTCCGACTGCGAAGCCGACCGGGAGAACCAAGCGCTCGAACCGCCTGCGAAATGGCGGTTTAATCGTCTTCCATGTCTGACGGAGGTGGATCAACGGTTTGGCGATCTCCTCGAAATGTTCACGCACCTCGGCCACATCAACGGTTTGCCGCGAAGTTCGGTTTTCAAGGGCAGTGCGCTGGCCTGTGATTGTCGTCCGCTGGCGGAGAAGCTCTTGATCCGTGATGAGGTTTTTTGCGCGCATCCGGATAAGTTCCTGGAGTTCGCGGTCCAGTTGCTCCGCGCGATTCGTTCGGTTCGACGTCCGCGCCGCGAGGTCGGCCTGATATTCCTGTACCTCGTCCGCCAAGTAATCACCGATCCGCTCCAGTATGACGGGCTGCGGCGCCACCGAATCCAGAAATCCTTCGAACTCCTCGTGAATGAGCGTACTGGGATAGCTCTTGCCATTCCTGGGGCAGGGCGCCGCCTGGCACATATAATACGGATAGTATTTATTTCGGCCGCGTGAAAACGCCCCCGTCAGAGGATGAAGGCAGCCGTCGCACCGCGCGAATCCGCGGAGCGGGAATTCCGGTCTGTCCTTCTGATGGTGTACCGAATGGTTGTGCCGCGCGATAACCTCCCGCGCGCGGGCAAACTCTTCCTTCGAGACCATGGGCACATGCTTCCCTTCGTATTCCCGGCCGTCCCACGGATCGATCAGAACGCCTTTGTAATAGGGGTTCGTGAAGAACTGGTGCAGCCACTGCGGGCTGAATGATCCGCCATGGGCGCTGGCAAGCCCCCAGGATTCCATGAGCCGGCCTAGTTCGGCCTGTCCATATTCTCCGGTCGCAAAAAGTTTCCAGGCTCGCTGAAGGAGGCTGAACATGGGTTCGTCGGGCAGGTCCGGGAGATTCTTCTTCTCTTTGTTCGTGACCGAGCTCTTGTAGCCCAAGGGCGGCTTGCGCGGGGAGATGCCCTCCTGAATCCTGCGCCGCATGCCCTGGACGGTGCGCATGGCGCGGACGTCGTTATCGAACTGCGCGACGCTCGCAAGGACTCCTTCCATGAGCTTTCCGGTCGGATCGTTATCAATCGGTTCCGTGACCGAAACGACGCGCACGCCGTATTTCAGGAGCGTCGTCTTGATGCTGTAGTGGTCCGCGATGTTCCGGGCGAAACGGTCGATCTTCCATACAAGCAGCATGTCCACCTTGTCCTGACTTTGACGACAGAAATCGATGAGTTGCAGCAACTGCGTCCGGTCTGCGAACTTCGCCGACTCGCCTTGCTCCACAAACACCTTGAGCACACGCATGCCTTTGGAGAGCGCGAAATCGCGGCACGACGCCTCCTGTGATTCGAGGCTCGTTCCTTCGATTTGTTCTTTGGAGGAGACGCGGCAATAGATGACAGCGTTCATGTTTGGGGAAAAAGGTTTTAACCGCGGGAACCCGACGAAGATATAATAATTTCCTGTTTCCGGGTTGTCAAAAGGAGGCCGCACGGCCTCAGTTCTGACGTTGCTTCTTCAGAAGGTAGAGGTCGAGGAGCAGCCGCGCGGCGGCGTGCATGTCGCTGCGCAGTTGGACCAGTTGCGCATCGGTATACTGTCCGGCAATCGGGCCGAGGAACGCCTTGAAGGACTCAAGACTTTCTCGATTGGGCGGTTCCGCTTGGTTCTTGGGGATGCGACGGTGGGCCATGCTCTCACGGTATCCGGCAACGGTTCCGCTTTGCAGGACGCGGGACTTGTCGCCCTCGGCACGTTCGGCCACCTTCGCAATTCCGCAAGGGCGCTCTACCGTAAAGAGCGACGCCTCGAATTCCGAATCTCCTCAACCGGTCGCTGGCGTCAATTTGGTACTTGAAGACGCGACGGGTTTGGCGATATGCTTATATCAACGTCCGACGGAGGTTCACAGCGACGAATCATCGAATCGTATTCGGCGGCGGCGGCGGCCCCGGCGGCTAGGCCGCGCGAATCCCGCAAACCTCCGGTCCGATCATCCCCGGACTGACATCATCATATCCCTGCGTGTCGTCGAGTCCCTTCAGTCACACCCCCATGGACTCCTTCCGCGACTCAGTGTCCTTCTGGACAACCATCATCGGCACATTCGCCGGTCTTTTTGGTCTCTTTGAATCCCGCGCGTGGCTCGCGGTCATCGGCGGCGTGGTGGTCGCCGGCTCCATCGCGACAGCCGGCTATGCCAGACGCCAGCGCGACCTGCTGGAATCGGCCGCGCTCAAGGTCGCCGGCCGGAGCATCGATTCGCTGAACCTCGCGAGCCTGCGCCGCCGGTTGAACCGAAGTCTCACAATACAGCGGGCGGAGAACGTGGCCGTCATCGACGGCGAAGATCTCACCATCGTCTGGACGTGCGCGGGATACTGCCGGGTAGCGCGGGAGACTTCCATCGAATTCAGCATCGACGCCGACGCGAACATCCCGTTCGCCGAACTCGACTGCGTAGCCTTCGACCTGCGGCGCGATCCGAGGAAGGAGCACGGGATACGTCCGATGCTCATCGGGCCGGACGGCATCGCAAAGAAGATCGCCGTGCCATTCCTCGCGCCGATCAGATCGCAGGAGCCCTTCAGCGTTCTCGTGAGATGCAAACTCCCCCGTTGCATGAAGGCCGGGATCGACTACTACACGGCTACCTTTTCCTTCGACCAGGCCATTGTCCCGCAGTATTCGGCGCGACTCCGGTTCCTGCATGGCCAGCCGCAGTGGGTGCGCGTCTACGAATGGCGCGCGGGAGGCACCGCCGCGCTGCTCAAAGATCTCGCTCCCAGAAATTCCGAAACGGAAATCGGCGAGTACGTGGACATGGACGAAAACGTGCCGGCGGAGTCGGCGAGGATATACGTTTTTCTGCGGCGGTTCCCGATGCAGGCGACGGAAAGATCCGCCATGACGGCGGACGAAACATAACCGGAGCGATACGGTCGAAATCGCGGTCCGAACATCCCTGAAATGTCCTGTTGGCCCCGCCCGATGCGCGAACCGCTGTCATGAGAAATACGACCCTCGTCCTCGCGTAACGAGAGTCCGGAGCCGCAAGACTTGCTGTGAACGACAAGTCTTGCGGTCTATGAAACATGCGCCGTGTCGATAGGATGAGAGCAAACCTACACCTGTCATCCGTGGCCAATCATCCACTACAGAACTATCTGCGCACGCATCGGCGCCGCACCGGCTTTTTCCAGGAAGAGGTCGCGGCGCTCCTGGGCGCCGCCTCCGGTACAAAAGTCTCGCTGCACGAGAACTTCGCGCGGAGGCCGGCCCTGAACGCCGCGTTCGCATACGAGATCATCTTCAACCGGCCCGCGCACGAGCTGTTCGCCGGCGACTATGAGGACGTGCGCCTCGCGGTCCGGTCGCGCGCCGCGCTGCTGGCGAAACGGCTCCGCGAGAAAACGCCGGGGTCGCGGTCGCTACGCGTCACACGCAAACTGGAACTCCTTCAAGCGATCACCGAGTCGAAACCATTCGCCTGAGTATGAAAAAGAAAACCATGGTACGAATCCTCGCAATCGATCCCTACAGCCGCGGCGTGGGCTTCGCCGCAATTGAGGGCGAAGGCCGCGCCGTCAGCCTGATCGACTGGGGCCTGAGAACCACGGGAAAGGCGGACAACCGCAGATCCGCCCGCGCGATTGAGACGCTGATAAGCCGGTTTCGTCCGGACATCCTCGCCTTGGAAAACTGGGGCGCCCCCGGCTTCCGCCGATGCCACCGGGTGGATCTGCTTCTGAACGGAATCGCTTCGAGCCATGACCGGCGTCTCCGCGTCCGGCTCGTTTCCCAGCGTCAGGTCTGCGCGATCGGGCCGTTGCCGCATACCAGCACGAAATACGGCCGCGCGCGCTTTGTTGCCGACCGTTTCCCCGAACTGGAACCGTTTTTGCCGCCGGTCCGGAAACTCTGGATGCCCGAAGACAGCAGGATGTCGATTTTCGATGCCGCGAGCTTTGGACTTGCCTGCTTCCCGGCGGAAAATCCAGGGGCAGACCGACCGAAACAGACACCAAATTCGGCGTGAGCGTCCGCACGGCTGGAGCGCCCCGAGTGCATGTTTCACCGCACGCGCGCACATTCAGCGTCACCGCCCCACAGGGCAGCCTGCCAGCATTGCAGCGGCTCCTGGGGGCACGACGACCTGGCCACCACGGAAATCTAGCTGAACCTCAGCCCGGAACACGTCATAAAAGAATTCATCAATAAATGGTAAGACCCCAAGAAGTGCGGCTAAAGTTTGAGTTCAAAGTGCCATTTCAGAGCTTGTCGAGATAGAACTCAAGCGCTCTCTTGAACGGTTCTGCATACAGATGTGGTTCTTTAGTGGTTAAGTGCTTGATCTCCTCTAGCCTGAACCACTCAAGCTTAGAGCATTCAGCCCCGACTGAACGCACAGCTTGGTCCCAGCGACCAGTGAATAGGTGGTGGATCAGCTTTCCATGTTCATCGATCACATTGAAGCGTCCAATGTCTGTCAACAAACAGTCGATCCCCAGTTCTTCGCGCAGTTCGCGGGCCGCGGCGGCGGCGTAGCCCTCATTGCACTCAACATGTCCACCAGCGGACGAGGTCCACAGCCCCGGATACGCCCGACGGGACTCTGGGCGCTTGCAGAGCAAGAGTCTGTTGTCAGCCCGGAAGAGAAAGATGTGGACTGCCCTGCGCCAACATCCATGCTTTGCAATATCAGCTCTTGTTGCGACGCAGATAACCTTATCGTCGTTATCCACCATATCCCAGACTTCTTGGGCAGCATCCATATGGGTTTCAAGTCCTCACAACCCAACCAGCACCGGCCTCAATTCAGATCGGGTGGAGATGGCGCCGCGAGTTCTGAGGGACATTGAGGGCGCCTATAGGACTCCACGACCCGTCCAACCCGTCAAAAGGGAGGCTTAAGTACTCGGCCACAACTTGTGCGCTACAGCGGAAGCAATCGCTGCGTTTCGAGCCAATACATAGTGAAGTTTAGTTCCTGATGGTCTCAAAAGGCATTGGGCCAGGGCCTTCTCAGTGAGTCGCTCACCACTGGAATCCAGTAAGCTCGCCCCGGCCTTCAAAGCGATGTACGCGCCAGGTACTACATCGTGGGGATATTGGCCGTGGTCGTCAAATACTACAGTGATATGGTCGCTATTTGCTAATCTTGCCATCATTGGGTTACCAGCAAGATTATATATGCGGAGCGTAGAACCCTTGTGGGCATCGATTGTTTCAAGCCAGGCATAAAAAGACCTGGGGATATTCGCGAGGATTTTGACCTTCTGACCGTAGAAGCAAATAGACATCTTGTGCAATGGCGGCACCGTCGGCTTCGACATCTTCACTGGCTTACTCGTTTTCTTGACAATGACGTAGGCGCCATCGCTCTGGGCGAAGTAAATTTTGCCTGAAGCGTCTTGGACTACACTGCAAAGAATCTTAGGTACAGGTGTGGCCTGAAAGAAGACAATTGCGGAGCACCAGTTGCCTAGCTCTTTTTCAACCAAATCGCTCCCGTCGATCATATCGAGGATGGCTACGATTCTGGTTTCACCTGTAAGGTCCAAATTCGGTTGTTGCCAAATGGACTCCTCCCCAAGCACAAGCAACTTGTCCTCGCCAATCCGATTCGTCAGGAAGGCGGCGCACTTGTTTTCTGCCTGTTTGTCCACGTACAAAACGGTCTTGGTGCGGCCCTTCTGGTCTTTGGACATCGTTGGCTCCAGGGCCCGTCCTGGAGTCAGGTAAAGCAACTCTTTGACGACGCGACGTACTGCGTACGAAGCTTCAATTGCGGCCTCTAACAAGGTCTGTTCCGACGTTGGGAAACGAGTTTTCGACATAGAAAAAGAAAAGAGCACCTTAAGGGTAAGGTGCTCTGCGACGTTTGAGAAGGCATTGTGCAACTAGGCACTAAAGGCTTCTTGGAATACTCTCTTCCAGATTTGCGCTTCCCGCGGGCTGAAGTTTCGTCGTCGACAATCCTGATAGACAGAATCGCCAATTTCTCTTGCGATGGCGGTTGCCTTTACCGCGGAACTTCCGTTGGTGACAACGGCCTTTGCTGGCTGCACTTTCGCGTTGCCGTACTTGCGAGTTCTCATACAAATCTCCTTTAGGTTTTATAGCATAAGTTAGTTAAATATGAAAATCTTCGAACTCTGACACCTGCACTCTGGATAACCCGGCCCGTAGAGGTTGTCGTGTTTGGAGTAAGTCACTGTCCAATCTGAACCTCTGTAAACTGTTCTGCCAGGACCCTCGCGATACTGTCGGACAACTCTTGCGTCACTACTCGATACTCAGGAAGTGGGTGGATTGCCTCCGCCACGGCATCAGGTAAAGCAAAACGGACGCTTTCATACTGAAGCAATGCGCCAATGCCCGCTTCCGTCACTCTATAATACTTGCTCCGACCATCCACCTGCAGTCCAAGAGCCAATCGTTCATCGCGCGTCAACTCGGTGCAGAGGCCCATCCGCTGGAGTTGGTTCGCACTCGTGCTGACACTACCAGCAGACCTCTCTTGCAAGAGTTCTTTGAGCTGTCGTTGGTTAAGGCGAGGAAGAGGAGCCTGATCTGCGGCGGCGATGGCAATCAGTACCATGTAATCAAGGTCGGCGAGGGGAAGCTTGCGAGGGTCGTGGTCGCCGGCGGTTTCGGCTCTGCCGATTCCTGCATGCCTCGCTAGGGCGAGCTGGAGTCGCATCCACTCTTGCGAATTGCCGAAGTCACAGTGAGGCGTGGGCACAAAAAAGTTCAGGTTTCCGAATCATTTGGAAACATGAACTAATGATACCCTACCTTCGCGACGAGAAAACGGGTATATTTGGCTCGTGAAGGGTCCCTGGAGTACTGTGCCTAAAAAGCCACACTTTTGTGGGACGACGACCACAGGTCCAGGGAGCGAAAGCCGAAATGGCACGGGTTCCGCGGGATGGAAGCTGCCGGAGACAGATCCGGCAAGACAAGGAGAAGATGCGAACATGGATCGCGGCCGGATATGAAAAAGCCTCTCTCATCGTCGCGCGATCGAGGACGGCCGGGACACACAAGGCGTTGAAGGCTAGGCTGGTGGAACGGCGGGGGTTTCGGCTCCCGCCTTTTTGTGGAAGCGCGCGTTGTGCTCGGTGCTGCCACACACGCCGCACGCTTTCGGTTTCGCCGGTGCCGGCGTTTCGGTCCCGTCCGCTCCCAGTTGGGCGAGTTTCCGGTCTATGTCCTGCCGCTCGGCCACGAGGAGTCCGATGGCCTGCTGGCGCAACGTTTCGGCTTGTTCGATGATGGTCTGGGTCATAATGGCTGTGCGTTTGTACGGGACAGGGTTAGTTTATATGCGCACTTAGATAAGCCCCTCAACGGCCTTCTGCATCTCCTCACCGGACACTGCGATCCAGATCTTGGCGATTGCGAGGTCATACTTCTTGAGCGCCTTTTCGATCGGGCTTTGGGCTTCTGCGAACCTTCGCTTAACTTCCTTGGTCAATTCCTCGGGGGCGTTCCACCTGAGGGAAAGGTCGCCGTTGCTGAAATCGAAGCCAAGCGCTTCAAGGTCCTTTTCGTTGTGCTGACGGGCCTCTTGAAGCGCTCGGATCTTCTCGTCCAGCTCGGTGTCCTTGGCCAGTAACTGTTCCGCGCCCTTCTCCTTGCCAAGGTTGTTGATGATGGACTGTCTGGAACCGCCATCCTGATCCTCAAGGCGTTCCTTCTCTTCACACTTCGCCTGCTCCAAAAAGGTGGCCAGGTGTTCGCGTTGCTTGAGGTCTATTTTCAAGTTTGTCATTGTGGTAGTTGAAAGTTCCTGCCCCGTACAAATCGCCGATTCCAGGATGGCACAGGTTTTGCGGCGGGCGGTAACGGCAGGATACGCAGGATGCGTTGCGGAGTTTTGTGCGTTGCAGGGTAGGGTTAGTTTGTTTATCGTACGGACTAAACGAGCGGCTCCACCAACGCCTTCGCCTCCTCTACGCTTTCGGTGGCAAGGACGTTGAGAATCGCTATCTCGTATTTCTTTCGCGCCGTTTCAACTTCGTCATCGATGAGTTTGGTTTGCTGCTCGCGCAACTCACTCTGATAGAGGTCCTGGCCGTCCGAAGTCAGCTTGAGTTCGCCGCCGTCGTCAAAATAGAACCCCATGGCCTTCAGATGCTTCTCTGAATCCCTGAGGTCCTTCTTCGCACCGGCGGCTTTCTCGAACAGCTTCGTCGCACCGAGCTTCTCCATGAGAGCTGCGACGGCAGCGTTCCACGCCTTGTCGTAACGCCTGCTGTAGCGGTTTGAAAAAATATCTAACACCCGAGTTTTCGCGTCCTTAAGCAACTGAACAAATTCCTTACGCTGCTCTTGGGTTAGCGGTCTTGTTTCTTTGGTCATTTTGGTAAGTAATGTAACCTACCCTGCAATCGCCAATTCCAGGATGGCATGGAGCGGCGTCCGGACGGTGTAGGCAGGATGGGCAGAATGCGCAGAGACAGCAGGCAAAAAAAGCCGCCCGTGAGGGCGGCATGGCTTGCAAGGTGCTGTTGCGGAGCGCGCCTGATCGGCGCGTGGCTCGTCGTGGTCGCCTACTGGGCGTCCACGACCCGCGTGATGCCGGCCCCCCAGAGCCGTTCGGTGACGCTTCGAAGTTTCTCAAGCGCGTCGCGGCGAAAGCTTTCCGGGTCAAGGGGCGGAGCCAGATTTGCCGGAACGTTCGGACCGCGCCGGCGAAACTCCTCGATCAGGAGCTCTTGGACCACGCAAAGATCCTGGAGCGCGATGCCGATCTCAGGCGGCATCCTCACTGGCCTGGTGGTAAGGTGCATGAACCTCGAAAAGAGGTCCGCTATCGTCTTCAGGAGTCCCCCGACAATGCGGTCCACTGACTCCTCGGCTTCGTCGCTCGCATAAACGGCGACTCGGGCGGGAACACGTTCCATACGTTGCTTCTCCTCTGAAAGAACAGGATCGAAGCGTCCAAGAGCATCGGCAGAGCCGAGCTTAGACACTTCGGACTGCCGCCAGAAAAGGATGTGGAACGTTGTGTGTCGGAGACTCCCGATAGCCGACGGAACTATACCAGCTAAGTCGGTATTGTCAAGGCATTGGGGAAGTCGGATGACTGGCCCGATACGTTGGCCTTTGATGAGCCGCTGGAGATGCGCAACGGACTGATGAATTGTCTCCGTGCGCTCCGCTCTTATAATAATCCGAGGTGGGTATTCACTCTTGACTCCGGTAACCACTACATTTTGTGGTTGTCGGCTTCCGGTCCTTCGTGGCACTCTGGCAACGGAGTCGCGGTCTCGAAATCCACATCCGCTACCCCTCCTATCATTGCTTCTCTTTGCGTACTATCGCGGCTTGCCGCTCTTTTCCCAATCTGACACTATCGCACCAATCAACTTTGGGTTCTTTGGTGTAAGGTTCCCGGCTACATCATCTTCGACGAACCCGTCACCCTGCAACCGGCTCACTGTCTTTTTCGGGTCCGCAAATCCAAACCCATCAGGACCTAATTCGATTTGTAGCGCGGTAGAAGATGAGATGCCGAACTTGCATATTTTCCCAAGCGCTATCTTTGCTGGCCACGGCAATGAATCGAACTTACTTTTATATATGCCCAGCGACTTGGACTCGGCATCCGTAAGGCCACCCACGAAGAGCGCGCCCACTAGGTTGCCCTGCTCCTGTCCGTGTGGTTCCGGCAATACCAGATTATCGGATTCCTTGACGGAAACCTCCCACTGTCTGGCAACCGAATAAACAACCGTCAGTTTCTTGGTTACTTGTGGATAGGGGTCCCGGAAAATGCCGATTGATGCTGGTATCTTCACTGAGCCAGAGACGGCATAGGCGCGAACGATTTCCGTAACGTCCTTGTTGGCGTCCCCGCCGATTCCCCATCGGGCGCTAATAATAAACAATGGGTTGTTCCTTGATTCCGCCATAATCTGGCGGTGCCGACGGTAACACCCCTCCAGCGATGCGGCCAACAGGATCAGTAGTGACCCAATCACCCACGTGGGCCATCCAAGAAGCTCGCGCATCGAGGTGTGGGCCCATCGATGCTGGCAGAAAATTATCACGGAAATGGAAGAAAGCCGACAAGACTTCCCATGAGGCGAATATCACAATCCACCCCCACTGGACGGCACCGCGCCACAACGACCATCTCGCAGAAAGCCAAGTTGGCATGCCCTCAGCCTAGCACCGCTGAAGCAAGTCTGTTTCATTTTGGATCTCCTGCACGACCACAAGATGTAGTGGTTACCGGAGTCAAGCGAATACCCACCTGATCCGATTCGCTCTCAATGCTGAAGCGCGATGGAATTTAAGGGAACGGACGCGAGATCCTTCGCGGAGGCAAAGGCGAGCATCTTTGTTTCGTTTGCGACGAGAAACGTCGTTTTGTCGAGACCGGCGACCTCCGCGCGCTTCACAAGGTTCGCCGCCCGCACGGCGGTCCGCATGACGGTGACGACCGTGAATCTCCGGAACCCGAAATCCTTTTCGCAATCCGCGGTGTCGCGGTAGTCCCGATACGTCTTGAGCTTCCGCAGGAGCTGCGGCTCGCCGTCCTTGTAGTCGCCCAGTTTCGCGCGCTCGATTTCGAGGAAGAAGTAGGCTCCATTCACCCTGAACAGGGCGTCGGGGTACACGCCGTGCTGGAGGTTCCGCTGCCTCCAGCGCACGTCCCAGTTTTTTTCTTCGCACACTCGGGCAAGCTCCAAGTGGAACCTGGATATCATGATTTCGTGTTCGATCCGGGACGGCTTGTGGTCTTTGATCGTCTTCGTGGAATCGGTCGCAAACCCTTCCCTGAACGCCATATCGACGCCGCTGTCCGAGAGGCCGTAGGCGATGGGGATGGCGCCCTTCAGGTGTTCCTCGGGGGCGTAACGGATGCCGTACACGAGTTCAGCGCCGATCAGCCGCTGGTAGTGCGCCTGCACCGCACGCGCCGAGATCCCCAGAAGCTCCGCGGCCATTGTGGCGTTGAGGCAGAAGTAATCAGCGAGTACCGCGAGGGCCTCGCGTTTGGCCTTCGTTTGTTGAAAAGGCGTCGGCGTGGTCATCCCGCTTGGATTCTAAATCCGGCGGGACTTCTTTTTGCGCCGGGCACGCATACTGCCTGATCGTGCGTTCCCTGATGAGGCGCGCGAAGCTGGCCATGTGTCGCTCTCCCATCGGATGCGTCCTCACCTTCTGGGCGGTGGCGTCGGCTTTCCGGTGGATCGCCTCCCCGACCTGGAGCGTGGCAAGGATCTGGGGGTCGAACGGGAGCGGCTTCAGATCGACGAGCACGGTTTCGGGTTTCGCGTCCTTGTCCTTCAGGAATCCCAAAACCTCCGGGATGTCCTCGTTCGGGTCGCGCTGGTCATACACTCCCTTGTACGCGACTGACGGCAGCGCCTTCGAGAAGACCGGGATGTCCTGCGGGGACATCCGGAACAGGAACCACGTCGAGGTCCCGCCGAAGACGGCGGAGAGGGTCTGGGGCGGTATCTGGGCCGTGTATTGGTTCGCGATCGTGAGGCAGAGGTTGTACTTCCGGCACTGCGTCAGTATCCTCGCCATGTCGGTCCCAACCTGGAAGTTCTGGAACTCGTCGACGTAGATGTGGTGGGGCACGCGGCGGTGCTTCGGGAGTTCCGACCGCTTGAGCGCCGCCTGCATGAGCTGGGAGATGATCATCGTCCCGAGGATGATCCCGGCCTCGGTCGCCCCGCCGATGTTCACGAGGACGATGCTTTTGTCGTCCATGACCTCTGAGAACTTGAGCTTCGCGTTCGGCGTCCCGAAGATGGCGCGGAGGCGCGGATTCTTCGCGAGCGGGGTGAGCCGCGAAATGATCGGCTCCGTCTTTTCGTCGTTCGGGAACTTGTCCCATTGGGTGCGCGTCTTCTCGGAGACGCGGCCGAGTATCTGCTTCCTGCGGTCGGTGTCCTTGATGAAATCGTAGATGTCGATGAACGACGTGTCCCCGGCCTCGAAGAGCGTGTAGATGATGTCGCGGACGATGCCGCCGAAGCGCACGCCGGGCTGGCCGCCGAACATCTCGGAAAGCCGGGTGAAGAGATCGACCAGGTTCGACGCGACGGTCTGCTTCTCGTCATCGTCGGCGTAGCTGAAGAAGTCGATGGGGACGGGCTGTTTGAGATCGATGTATATCGTATCGTTGATTCTCTCGTAGGGAATCCAGTCGACGATTCCCGGTATGTGCCGGTCGGGGTCATCAGGCAGCCCGTTGCCGACCAAATCGCCGGCGGGATCGATGATCGTGAGACCCTTGCCGGACGCCACGTCCCGCATGGCCATCCAATGCACGAGCGTGCTTTTACCGTATCCCGGAAGGCCGGGAATCCAGACATGCTGGGCGCGTATCTCGTCCGGCAGCGGCTCGATCACGCCCGTTTCGATCTGCCCGCTCGCCATCCGATCCAAATGGACGTTCTGGTTGAGCGCCTCGAACCGCGCCATCTCCTTCGCATACTGTCTGTCTGAGAGTCCCGGCGCCCTCGGCGGCAGTTTGTCCGGAGGATTCGCGATGATGCCGAGGTAGTGCCTGCGACGCCGCCAGCGCTTCATGGCCGCCATCACCACCAGGTACGCGATCCCCCCAAACAGGGCGAGCGACAAGAACGCTCCGGGGAATGAAGAACCCTTCGCCCCGGCGATGGCATCGAAGAAGAACCCGATCCCTATGAGGACGCCGAAACCGAAATACAGGGTAAGGCATCCGAATCCGGCAAGCCCTTTCGTGTTTCGCCACTGTTCCGCTTGGGCGTGGCTCAATATGAGCTGTCTTTCGTGCTCAGTGAGGTGTCGGTCACTGAGGCTTGAGCCGCATTTGTAGCAGAAATGCGCCTCGGTCTGTTCGGTATAGCAGGCAGGGCAGATCATGGAAATCGTTTCGGCGCGCCGCGCGCTGGGCGGCGGCGCGGAGTCCCGCGCGGGCGATATGAACCCGCTAGGGCAAGCGGTGAATACCCGTCGCTAGGTGAAGGGCGGCGCAGCGCGTGCCGCACTCGCGCCAACCTGGCGCAACCGCTCGACTTAGGCCGCGCACGTCCGCGCGGAGTCTCTCGCGCAATCATACGAATATACGAAGGTAATCCGTAGTGGTTTTAAGTGCGACAATATATCAGACCTCTTCCCGCAAGGGAAGGGGTTACCGGCGGTGTTTCCCGCCTCGCAGCCGTTTCCTTCGCGCAGCGAGTGGGTCGGTCGCGGAGCGGCGGAATTGCGCCGGCTTCTCATCGCCCGCAAGGGTGGAGGTACTTCACTTTGAGGTTTGAAGATGGAGACCTTCGAGAAGATGTATTCGCTGAAGGAGGCCGCGGGGCCGCTCGGATGTTCTCGCGATTCGGTCGTCCGACTGATTCGCCGGGGGCATCTCCAGGCGGTCGAGTTTCCGACGATGGGCGGGCGCGGAAAGAACGTGAAGCGCCAGATACCTGAATCGGAGCTGCAACGGTTTCTTGAGCGGAACAGGGGGCGGCGGCAATAGCCGCCCCTCTTTATTTCACCCTGACAAGCTTCGCGGGCTTCTCCCAGATCGCCTGAAGCTTCTTCTCCACGGTTTCCTGGCGTGCGCCGCAGAAGCTCGCGTAATGTTTCTCGACGACCTTCACGGAATTCCCGAGGAGTCCCGCCACTTCCTCGATGGTGAGTCCCGACGCGAGCCAGTTGACCGCCGCCGTGTGGCGGAATCGGTGCGCGTGGAATCCGGGCATGTCCGTCTTGAAGGCGTCGTTCAGGATCGTGCGCCACGCGTCGGTCTGCGTGTAATGCTTTTCGCTCTGCCCCTGGAGGAAATAATATCCGCCGTTCAGGGGGATCTGATCGAGCTGCGCTTTCAGGTCGGGCGGGATCGGGATGAAAACGGTCTCCTGATTCTTCTGGTTCACGCGCCTGATCCTGTTCCCGTCGAAGTCCTCCGGGCGGAGCATGCAGGCGTCGGAGATTCGGAGTCCGGAATGGTAGAGGACCCGCACGAAGCATCTGAGCGCGCGGGTCTGCGGCTTCGCGAGGAGGAGTTCCTGCTCCTTCGGCGAAAAGGGCTTGACCATCGGCGCGCGGGTGCCGGCCGCCTTTATCGCCGTCGTCGGATTCCTGCTTATCCAGCCGGCGTCGTGCGCAAATCCGAAGAACGCCTTGAGCCGGTCAAGCTTCTTGTTCCTGGTCGCGGTTCCTTTTTCCGCCCATGAGCTGCGGAACTGGACCAGGACATCGAAGGTGAAGTCGGTGATCGCGGAGAGTCCGCGCCGGTCGGCGAACTCGCCGAGCTGTTTGAAGAGGAGCCGGTATTTCCGTACGGTGTCGGCGGCGCGGTTCTGGGCCTGGAGGTCGTCGCTGAACGTGCCGGCGGCGCGCTTCAGCGTGACGACGGGAACCTCGGGCTTCCTGCCGTCCTCGATCTCCCGGATGAGCTGCTGCGCCCGCTCGAATGAGCGCGTCTTCAGCGATTTTCGGTAGGGCTTTCCTTCAAGCGTCCCGTCGGCCCACAGCGCGCACCGGCACTTCCTGCTGGCGCGGTCGGCGGCGAACTTGCACTTCCCTCGGTGGCGGCGGTAGGCGGTGAGCACGGGAACCTCTAATACGATCTTCGTACAAAATCGTGTACAGCTCAATCCGCAGGATCAGAAGTTGTTGATAATAGAGGAGATATTTTGGAGGCGCGGGTCGGAATCGAACCGACGAATAAAGGTTTTGCAGACCTTTGCCTTACCACTTGGCTACCGCGCCCTGCGGAGGATGTCGTCACTTGCACGATAGCGCGGGCGACGGAGTCA
>Ga0182027_10004813_pt1 | contig 20725 bp, 17 predicted proteins | sample 712E1DmetaG_FD_121300 | JGI IMG/M metagenome (GOLD analysis project Ga0182027, IMG submission 121300) | Permafrost microbial communities from Stordalen Mire, Sweden - 712E1D metaG (Illumina Assembly) | ecosystem: Environmental > Terrestrial > Soil > Wetlands > Permafrost | place: Sweden...
ACTCCTTGCTTAAACACATTTTCACCTCTTTGGTGATTATTTCTTAGCTTGCTTCTATTGTAACTTAGCTACAGAATTAACGCCAAAGTGGCTTTTTTTGATCTTTTGATGGTGAATCAAGGTCTTGATAATTTCTTGACATTTTGCGGCATTCAGGCGTGCTATGCTTCCAAATGGGCGAGTCAGAGCGAGACTCCCGAAGGTAAAAATATGAACGATTTAATATATCTGGTCTATATGGCAGTATTTTTCGCGTTGACATTCGGATTATTACGTTTATGCGACATCCTTATGGGAGGCACAAAATGAATGTTCTTTACCTTGTCGCCGGCATCATTTCCGCTGTGCTGCTAATTTATCTGATGCTGGCGTTATTGAAACCGGAGTGGTTTAAATGAGCTTATTCGATGTGCTGCAAATTATCCTGTACCTGGTAATCCTGGTGCTACTGGCAAAGCCGCTGGGTACTTTCATGGCCCGCGTCTTTAGCGGCGAACGCAATATTCTGAGTCCGGTAATGGCGCCGGTGGAGCGTTTTACCTACCGTATGCTGGGCACCAAGTCCGACGAAGAAATGAACTGGAAGCAACATGCCATCGCCGTGGTGCTTTTTGCGCTGCTGGGAGTGGTCATGCTATACATAATCGAACGGCTGCAGGGAGTCCTGCCGTTCAACCCGCAGCACCTGCCAGGAGTTCCATCGGCACTGGCTTTCAATACATCTATCAGTTTCAACACCAACACGAATTGGCAGAACTACGGCGGCGAAACGACGATGACCTATTTCACGCAGATGGTCGGTCTCACCGTACACAACTTTTTATCGGCGGCAGCCGGCATCGCGGTTTTGATGGCTGTAATCCGCGGTTTCACCCGGCATTCCGTCCAAACACTGGGCAATTTCTGGGTGGATATGACACGGAGCGTGCTTTATATCTTAATCCCGCTGTCACTGTTAATGGCGGTCGTTTTGATGTCGCAGGGCGTGGTGCAAACATTGAGCAAATATAAAACCGCCGAGATGCTGCAGTCAACGCAAGATGTCAGCGGACAAACAATCTCACAGCAAATTATCGCGGTCGGGCCGGTGGCTTCACAGGAAGCCATCGAACTACTGGGGACAAACGGTGGCGGCTTTTTCAATACCAATGCGGCGCATCCGTTTCAAAACCCCACGCCTTTAACCAACTTCCTGCTGGTGCTGGCCATCCTGCTGATTCCGGCGGCGCTGTGCTACACTTTCGGCAAAATGGTGGGAGACACGCGCCAGGGCTGGGCGATATTATCCGCTATGATGATTATTTTCGTAGTGATGCTGACGGTGTGCGTGTGGTCGGAGCAGGCCGGCAACCCGGCGCTGAACAGTCTGAACGTGAACCAGGCGGCAACCACGACGCAATCCGGCGGCAACATGGAAGGGAAAGAGGAGCAAATCGGCGCGGCGAACTCGGCTTTATGGTCAACGGCCACTACGGCGGCTTCCAACGGCTCGGTCAATTCGATGCTGGATTCCTACACGCCGCTGGGAGGACTGGTACCGATGTGGCTGATTCAACTCGGGGAAGTTATTTTTGGCGGGGTCGGATCCGGACTTTACGGTATGCTGGCTTTCGTGATTATCGCCGTCTTTATCGCCGGGCTGATGATCGGCCGTACGCCGGAATACCTGGGGAAAAAGATCGAGTCCTACGAAATGAAAATGGCGGCAATCATGGTGCTGATTCCAGTGCTGCTTTCGCTGCTAGGAACAGCGGTCGCGGTAATCTCCGCTTCCGGCCAATCCGCGGTGTCCAATCCCGGCATTCACGGATTCAGCGAAATTCTCTACGCTTTTTCATCGACTTCAAATAATAACGGCTCGGCTTTTGCCGGCTACGGTTCCAATGTTTTTATTAATGTAATTGAAAGCATCTGCATGTTCATCGGCCGGTTCTGGTTGCAAATCCCGATACTGGCCGTAGCGGGCAGCCTGGTCAAGAAGAAAAAAGTGCCGGTAACGTCCGGCACGCTGCCGACATATACGCCCCTGTTTATTTTCTGGCTGATTGCCGTGGTGATTATCGTGGGTGCGCTGAGCTTCTTCCCGGCGTTATCGCTGGGACCCATCGGCGAATTCCTGAAGTTAAGGTAGAAAAATGGCTAATTTAATGTTTTAGCAGAAAAAACAGAAAACCGCAGACAGCACACCGTCTGCGCACAAAGAAAAAGGCTCTTCCCGTCAAATTTACCAGCACGCGATTATTGACGCCTTCGCGAAGCTCGACCCGCGCTGGATGATACATAACCCGGTAATGTTTGTGACAGAAGTGGGCAGCTTTCTGACAACCGTGCTCTGGATACAGGCGCTGGCCGGGCACGGGGAAGACCCGGCTGGATTTGTAGGCGGAGTAGCTCTGTGGCTGTGGCTGTGCGTGTTATTCGCTAATTTTTCCGAGGCGCTGGCCGAAGGGCGCGGCAAGGCCCAGGCGGCGGCGTTACGCCGGACCCGCCGCGAGACACACGCTAAGAAACTGGCCAAACCTGACCGTAATTGTCCCTACACCACTGTAACCTCCAACGAATTGATGAAAGACGATTATTTTCTGGTCGAAACCGGGGACATCATCCCTACTGACGGCGAAATTGTGGAAGGGGTGGCTTCGGTGGACGAAAGCGCGGTGACCGGCGAGAGCGCCCCGGTAATCCGTGAATCCGGCGGCGACCGCAGCGCGGTGACCGGCGGGACGCGGGTGCTTTCGGACTGGCTGGTAGTTAAAGTCAGCGCCAGCCCCGGCGAAGGTTTTCTCGATAGGATGATAAGCTTGGTAGAAGGCGCAAAAAGACAGAAAACCCCCAACGAAATCGCGTTAATGATTTTGATTTCCGGGTTTACGATTATTTTCCTGGTGGTCTGCACGACATTGCTGCCGTTTTCCCTGTACGTGGTGAAAGTAACCGGCCACGGGACCGTAATTTCCGTGACCGTGCTGGTGGCGCTGCTGGTGTGCCTGATTCCGACGACAATCGGCGGACTGCTCCCGGCCATCGGCATTGCCGGTATGGACCGGCTCATCAGAAAGAATGTCATTGCGATGTCCGGACGGGCGGTTGAAGCCGCGGGCGACGTGGATGTGCTGCTGCTGGATAAAACCGGCACTATTACGCTGGGCAACCGGCAGGCGGTAGACTTTATCCCGGTAGGCAAAGCGACTATCCGGGAACTGGCGGAAGCCGCGCAGGAAGCATCACTGGCCGATGAAACACCGGAAGGGCGCAGCATCGTGCTGTTAGCCAAAGAAAAATACGGAATGAAAGGAAATAAAGAAGGCGGCTCGCACCGGCATTTTATTCCTTTTACCGCGCAGACCAGGATGAGCGGCATTGACGCCGAAGGATTAACTATCAGAAAAGGCGCCGTTGATTCGGTGTTGACTTATGTCAAGGCTCAGGGAAAGCCTGTACCGCCGGAACTGACGGACGTGGTGGAAAATATTGCCAAAGCCGGCGGCACGCCGCTGGTAGTGGTGCGCAACGGGGATATTTTAGGCGTGGTTCACCTTAAGGATATCGTCAAAGGCGGCATCAAAGAAAGGTTCGTGCAGATGCGAAAAATGGGCATTAAGACGATAATGATCACCGGTGATAACCCGCTAACTGCCGCTGCCATCGCCGCCGAAGCCGGCGTTGACGATTTTTTGGCGCAGGCCACGCCGGAGACCAAACTGCAGTTAATCCGCACCAATCAGGAAGGCGGCAAACTGGTGGCCATGACCGGTGACGGCACCAACGACGCGCCCGCGCTGGCCCAGGCCGACGTGGCCGTGGCAATGCATACCGGCACGCAGCCGGCGCGTGAAGCCGCCAATATGATTGACCTGGACAGCAACCCGACAAAATTGATTGACATCGTGGAAACCGGCAAGCAATTACTGATGACCCGTGGGGCATTGACCACATTCAGCATCGCTAACGATGTTTCCAAATATTTCGCCATTATTCCGGCAGCTTTCGGGGGCACATTACCGGCCTTGAAAGCGCTGAATGTGATGCATCTGGCCACGCCGGAAAGCGCCGTGTTGTCCGCCGTAATTTTCAACGCGCTGATTATCATGGCGCTGGTACCGCTGGCTTTACGCGGCGTGCCTTACCGGGCAGTGGGCGCCGCCAGATTATTGCGGGATAACCTTTTCATCTACGGCCTGGGCGGCGTAATTGCGCCGTTCATCGGGATTAAGCTCATTGACATGCTGTTAGTAGCACTGCATATCGCTTAGGGAGATATATATATGTTACGTCAATTGAAATATGCCGGGATATTCCTGGTCGCTTTCACCCTTTTATGCGGGGTGATTTACCCGCTGTGCGTTACCGGCATCGGGCAGCTTTTCTTTCACAACCAGGTCAACGGCAGCCTGATTACCACCAACGGCACAGTCGAGGGTTCGGCATTAATCGGACAGCCTTTCAGCGACCCGTCTTATTTCTGGGGGAGATTATCCGCTACGGCACCGTTCGCGTACAACGCCGCCGCTTCTGCCGGTTCGAACCTGGGGCCGGGCAATCCGGCGCTGATGGATGAAGTCCAGGCAAGAATCAATGCTTTGAAAGCCGTTGACCCGAATAACACCGCCCCGATTCCGGTGGATTTGGTCACGTCGTCCGGCAGCGGCCTGGACCCGGATATCAGCGTCGCCGCCGCGGATTATCAAATCGACCGTGTCGCCCAATATCGCAACCTGCCGGTCTCAGAAGTCGCCGCGCTGGTCCAGCAGTATACCACAGGCAGGCAGTTCGGGATATTCGGGGAACCGGCGGTGAACGTCCTCAAACTCAACCTTGCGCTCGATAACCTGAAATAGATTTTGTCTTGCATAGAGAGTAAAATTCAAGCAGGGATAAGGTGCGATGACAGAAGATAATTCCCGTCCCAATCCGGACGAACTGTTGGTTCGTGTTAAAGCTGAGGAAGCGAAAGAAAAGCGGGGAAAACTGAAAATTTTTCTCGGTTATGCCGCCGGCGTGGGCAAAACATATGCCATGCTGGAAGACGCACGTGTCAGGACCTTCGACACGGACGTCGTCGTCGGTATTGTCGAAACCCACAAACGGCACGAGACGGCCGCACTTTTACAGAACCTGGAAATCATCCCCACGAAAAAAACAGAATACCGCGGCGTCACGCTCCAGGAAATGGACATTGACGCCGTATTAAAACGCCGCCCGCAGTTGGTATTGGTGGACGAACTGGCGCACACCAATGCCCCGGGTTCACGCCATCCCAAGCGATACCAGGACGTGCTGGAACTGCTGGAAAGCGGCATTGACGTTTACTCCACGCTGAACGTGCAGCACGTTGAGAGCTTGCGGGACACGGTGGAACAGATTACCGGGATTTCGATGCATGAAACCATCCCGGATACGGTGATAGACACCGCCGACGAAATCCGGCTGGTGGACCTGCCGCCGGACGAGCTGCTGAAAAGGCTGAAAGAAGGCAAAGTCTACGTGCCGGAACAGGTGGCGCAGGCGATGGAGGACTTTTTCCGCAAGGGAAACCTCACAGCCCTCCGCGAACTGACGATGCGCACTGCCGCCGAACGTGTGGACGAAGAAGTCCGGTCTTACATGAGTTCCCACGCCATCCGGGGTCCGTGGGCGACCGGCGAGCGGCTGATGGTCTGCATCAGTCCCAGTTCGCTGGGCAACCGCCTGGTGCGGACGGCCCGCAGGCTGGCCCGTCAATTGGGGGCGGAATGGTTCGCCGTTTACGTGGAAACACCGGATAATCTCCGGCTTTCTCCGGCGGAGCAGGAACGTTTGACGGCCACTTTACGGCTGGCCGAAAGCATGGGGGCACAGGCCGTCACCATTCCCGGCCATTCTATTTCCGAAACCGTCATTGATTACGCAGTGAAAAACAATATTACAAAAATCGTGGTCGGCAAACCGCAGCGCCGAAGGTGGCATAAACTGCGTGACGAAGTGGTACTGGACCGGATTATCCGCCAGAGCGCGGACATTGACGTTTATGTTGTTAGCGGCGCCGGGGAACCGGCGAAACAGGTCAACCCGGTGAAAAATCCACCCCGCTTCGAAAACTGGCGGAGTTATTTACAGGGTCTGATAATTGTCGCCATCGCCACACTCATCGGGCAATTGATCCACCAGTTTTTTACATCCACTTCAATCATGGCAGTATACGTGCTGGCAGTGGTGGTTACGGCTTATCTGGCCGGGCTCGGCCCTTCGATTATGGTCTCTTTCGTCGGCGTGCTGACTTTTGATTTCTTCTTCGTCAATCCGTATCTCAGCTTCAATGTTTCTGATACACAATACATTTTTACGTTCCTGGTGCTGCTTTCCGTCGGCATCGTCATCAGTTACCTGACGGCGCGGGTACGCCGGCAAACGGAAGCGGCCAAAATCCGGGAGCATGAGACCTACACCCTTTTTGCACTGGGACGCGATTTAGCCGTATCCAACGACATGGAAACCTATATGCACGTCATCGTGGAGCGGGCGCGGGAAACATTCGGGCACGACGTTATCGCTTTCCTGCCGGACCCGCAGAATAAAAACAAGCTTAAGTCCTATTCGAATAACCCGAATTTAACCGTAGACGACAACGAAAAAGCTGTGGCCATCTGGGCCTTCGAACATTCGAAAGTAGTAGGATTCGGCACGGATACGCTGCCTAACGCCAAAGCCCATTACGTGCCGCTAGTCACGGCCCGGGGCAAAGTAGGCGTGCTGGCCATCTTCAAAAAAGACGGAAAAGACGAACTGACCATCGCCCAGGAAAGATTGCTGAAAGCGTATTCGGATTTGGCGGCCGTAGCCATCGAGAGTATCCTGCTCAACGAAGAAGCGCACAACGCGCAAATTTTAAGGGACACGGAGAAATTGCAGACGGCACTGCTGAATTCAGTCTCACACGATTTGCGGACGCCGCTGGTCTCGATTATCGGCGTGCTCAGTTCGCTGCAGGCGGAAGGTATGAACCTGGATGACGAGGCCAAAACGAAGCTGGTCAAAGTGGCCTGGGAAGAAGCAGAACGGCTTAACCATCTGATTACCAACCTGCTGGACGTTTCCCGGGTGGAAGCGGGCGCCATCCGGATACTCAAACAGTCCTCCGATGTGCAGGACCTGGTGGGCACGGCGCTGGAACAATTGGGGGACCGGACCAATTCCCGCCCGATTGAAGTGGATATTCCCACCGAACTGCCTTTTGTGCTTGTGGATTTCGGGCTGATTGTGCAGACGCTGGTGAACGTGATTGATAACGCGCTGAAATATTCACCGGCCGGCTCGCCGATCGAAATCAAAGCCAGAAGCGTGGAGAAAGAAATCCAGATTGCTGTGGCGGACCGGGGCTTCGGCATCCCACCGCAGGATTTATTGCAGGTTTTCGATAAGTTTTACCGCATCGAACACCCTGGAAGCGTCACCGGCACGGGACTGGGATTATCCATCTGCAAAGGAATCGTGGAGGCGCACGGCGGCCGCATCACTGCGGAAAACCGGGAAGGCGGCGGCACGATTATCCGGTTGATTTTACCGGCAGCGGAGAACGAACCGAAACGGAGTGAGCTGTCACATGCCTAACGGGAAAGTCCTGATTGTTGACGATGAAGAGTCCATCAGGGTCTTTCTGAGGGTGACACTGACGGCGCAGGGCTATGAAACAATCGAGGCTGTTTGCGGCAACGAAGCCCTTGTGAAAGCCGCCGCGGAGAAGCCGGATATTATTATTCTGGATATCGGCCTGCCGGACATCGACGGCATTGAAGTGACCCGGTCGCTGCGGGAATGGACGGAGATACCGATTATTATCCTTTCCGTGCGCGGCTCGGAGAAAGATAAAATCGCGGCGCTCGATTTCGGCGCGGACGATTATTTGACCAAACCATTTATTGTGGGGGAACTGCTGGCCCGGGTGCGGGCGGCCCTGCGGCGGGCGCAAAAATCAGCCGACGGACAAACGTTCAAGACCGGCAGCCTTGAGGTTGACCTGGCGCGGCGGCAGGTCAAAACGGCTGGGCACGAAGTGCAACTGACACCCAACGAATACGAACTACTGAAAGTGATGGTGGAGCACGCCGGCAAAGTACTGACGCACAAACATTTGCTGGTTGAAGTCTGGGGCCAGCAGTACCGTGACGAATTTCACATGCTGCGGGTTAATATCAGTAATCTGCGGCGCAAGCTGGAAACAGACCCGGCGCGCCCCCAAATCATCCTCACTGAATCCGGTGTGGGCTACCGCTTGAAGGTTCAATAAGTAATAGTTTCCTATTTGTTTTTACCTCAGTAAATTGAACCTGATTTGGCAAGCTGATACTAGTAATACTATCTAATAGCTGTTCCTTTTTTATACTCGCGGTATTATCGGCGCTAAGTTCGATATTTATATTTATCGCTAAAACCCTTAAGTGAATTCGCCGACAGTTTACCCGTCCAAACGGTTAGTCTCACAACAAATTCAACTACTTAAATATGGTCACCGGTTCCGGCGGCTATTAACATCGAGCGCCACAACCTTTAGAAAAATAATACCGAACAAATCTTTATGTAAATAACAGTTTATGAAACGGTGTGTATGATTAACGCATTTGGATTTTTAATCAATGGTAACCGTCGACCCGCTGCTAAATAATTTCTAAATCAAAGAACAGGCAATTGAAAGGAAAAGGAGCGGTGAAAAAAGTTAATCAATTGCTAAACAAAAACGGTGGGCCCGGCAGGTATCGAACCTGCGACCGATCGGTTTTTTGTGTTGCGATTCATTGGTCCACCTCCATTTTCCATTTTTATCAGTTATACGGTGGCACATTTCCAGGTTTTTGAGTGATAATTGACAACATGTGTATTTAAAAACTGAATGCGCTTATTTGTCTTTTTGTTACGAAATACGAACTCCAGGCAACCGTCGGAGGGATACTCTTGAATTATTTGTACATACCAAGACCCGTAATATCCATTTGTAACGAATTTGTTATCTTTTCCTTTTATTATTTATTACATTGTGATGTTCCGGACGATATAATCAGCCAGATACTGGAAAATGGAGGTGGTAAAAATGAATATGAGTGCAATCTCAAGATGCAACATGTCCACTTGCGCGTACAATAAGGATGATTCCTGCCATACTTTGGGAATAACAGTTGGCCCTCATGGAGAATGCAATACGTATGTTCACGCCAGCAGCCGGGGTGGATTTCCGAAAGTCAAGGCTGGAGTAGGAGCGTGCACAGCATCAAGTTGCAAGTTCAACAACCAATTAGAGTGTGGAGCCCCTAAAATAGACGTTGCTGTTGACGACAAACATGCGGACTGTCAGACATTCCAAATGGAAAGCAAACAAGATGTTCTAACTTTCAAGGATGAGGATAACGCCTACAAATCAACCTAGTAGAATTGGTATTAAACCCTGAAAGAGAATAGGTAGAAAAATTAAACGGTGCTTGCTGCTTAAAAGAGGAATATATTATGTTCAAGCCGCAAAGTCTTTTAAATGCCGCGGTATCAGCGTGTTTTATTGGGCCTGCAATAATGGTTACGGCGGATGTCCTGACTATTATTTTGAACCACCGGTTCGATCTGGTTGAGCAGACAATCAGCGGTTTCGCCGTCGGACCTTACGGCTGGTTGGAAAAAATTGGGATTGTGATGATTGCCGTTTGCTTTCTATTGATGGGTTTGGTTTTATTGAACGTAAATAATGTCAATAATTTACGCTGGTTAAAAATAACCGGTATTTTGTTTTTAACAGCAGCCGGAGGATTTCTCTTTACCGCTTTAATTAACACAACTTTCGTTACGGTGATTGCCGGTATTCACTTTTCATTCCACAAATTATCGCTGGTGATCGGCTCCGTGGGTTTTTACCAGGCCTGTTTGATTTTTACCGGTTTGATGCTATCCAAACCCGGGTCAATAGCTTTCGGAATATACAGTGGTTTCGTATATTTGGTAGGGTTGGCAACTTTATTGTGGGTTTTATTCTCATTCCATTACATTGCTTATTCCGGACTTGCGGAAAGGATTCTGACCGGAGTTAACTTAATCTGGATTATATTTATCGGACCGCGGGTCATCAAAATCGCCGGGGCATCTATTCCGGAAAAACAGCCAGCGGGTGCGTTGCAACCACAGTTAAAATATAATCAAATTGACACAGATTCAGGATCTTCAGCGACAATGGTTGAAGTTCAGGGAAATGAGCCGGGAAATAATAAACAATCCACTTATTAATTTAAAGCAGCCGGCATTCCGCTGTTGGAGCAATTATGAGCGTTATTGACAGAGCTGCAGGAATCGAACATTTTCTTTTCGATATGGTACCGCCAAACATCCCTTCAGTACCGCCAAAACCGCGCAAACAAAACCCCTGGCTCAAAGACGGTAAACCCGTAGTGGCGAAGGTAAGTGCCTTGAATAACGTGCGCCAAGCTGCGGAAAGGGCATTGAATATACTGGGGCCATTGAACCGGGCGATATCAAGAGGGGACCGGGTGATGGTGAAACCGAATTTCAACAGTGCCGACCCACCGCCGGCTTCCACCGACCTGGTATTTTTACAGGCAATGCTGGAAATACTGCTGGAAGCAGGCGCAAAAGTTACGGTCGGCGAAAGTTCCGGGGGTATCTGGCGGCCGACAGCGAATGTTTTTGCAAGGCTGCATCTCCGCGAACTCACGGATAAACTCGGAGTGAACCTGATTGCTTTTGAAGACCAACCGAATGGCTGGGTAAGAATCACGATAAACGGTGAATATCTGAAAAGTGTGGTCATGCCCCGATCGGCCTATGAATCGGATAAGCTGGTCTATTTACCGTGTCTCAAGACCCACCGCCTGGCCAGATATTCTGGCGCACTAAAGCTGGCGTTTGGTTTTGTCCATCCCGGTGAACGCCGCAGCTTCCATTTGAGCTACCGCGAAGAAAAACTCGCGGAAATCAGCTTGTGCTGGCAGCCGGACCTGATAGTGATGGACGGCAGGAAGGCGTTCGTCACCGGCGGGCCGCAGAGCGGCCGGGTTGAGGAACCGGATATTATGCTCGCTTCGGGCGACCTGATTGCCACCGATGTAGAAGCTGTGAAGATTCTGGCAAGCTACAAAGCAAAAAATTTACTTTTAAAAGACCCCTGGCAATTGCCGCAAATTACCACCGCTTTGAAATACCGGCTGGGCGCGGGAAAAGACGGTTATGTGCTAGGAGAGAATTAAAACAAAAACGTTATGGGAAATATTTGGGAGGACATTTCATGGGAATTAAACACGTGCACGATAACCTGACTTCATTGAATGGCTGCAAGGTTGAAATCGATGGGGATATCGAGTATTCAGTTATTCCTTTACGGGTAAACGGCTTTCACGGTTCGGTGCGCATCAGCGGTGACAAGGGTTGCCCGAACGGAGATTTGTACTTCGGCATCGAACCGGAGGAAAAACCCAATCACAAACATAAAAATAAACCGGACTGATAAAAGCGCCCGCTCTAACGTTTTCAAACAACCGTGTCGATACCGGGGTCAGGGACTAGAGGTGAATTTTGACGTTTTTCAAGCCATTCGATAATATCCGACAATATCTGACTTTTTTCCGGTTCATGCACCAGATCATGCACCAACCCGGGATATAGTTTCAAGGTTTTGTCCGGCGATTTCGCCCGTTCGGCCAGTTGTTTACTCCCTGCGGGATTTGCCAATTTGTCGGCTGTCCCGTGGATGATGAGAACAGGCATAGAGAATTTCTCCATATCCCGTTGTATTTTTGCCATCGCATTGAGCAACTGGGCGGCGGTTCTCACCGGTCCGTTTTTATTATAAATCAAAGGATCGGCATACATCATACTAACCACGATGGGATCCCTGGAAAATTGTTCATTTGGTAATTTCATCAGCGACAGATTCGGAATCAATTTGCCGAGGATACCTGTTATCCTGACCAATATTGGGGAAATGCCTTCTCCGGGCAGGAGCGCCGGCGCAGAAAGGATTATACCCTGAAATCCGATAGCATTGTTGACTGATGCAAGCGTCATCGTCGTGCCGCCCATACTGTGGCCGAAGCCAAATACCGGTAATCCCGGGCTCTTGCTTTTGAGGTTTTTGACGAATGCAGCCAAATCGTCTACCAGGTTAGAAAATTTGTTGACATAGGCTCTTTTACCTCCGGAATTACCGTGTCCTCGCATATCGAACGCATGAACTGCGAAACCACGTTGCGCCGCCATCACCGCCAGTTCCGAATACCGGCTGGAATGGTCTTTTAAACCGTGCAAAATGACAAGAACCGCTTTTTCAGGAACACTTTTGCTCCTCCATGATTGGGAAAAAAGAGACGTATTATTCTGCCCCTGAAACCTGTCTTCCGAATGCTCAATGTTGCCGGTAGCGGTGTCCATCATTTACCTCCTTCATATTAAATGCACTATAACTTGCAATAACGGCTCGAATCGTGCTCCAGATTCTGAAAATTTCATGACGAATTTTTTATTCCGGATAACAAACTGACGATATCAACTTTCGCATCGAGGATATTTGTCCAGAGGTCACCCAGCTTCGCCAGCCTGTCAGGAACATTGGCAATAGTAAAATCGGCAGGATAAATACTTTCCAGTTCATCCCAGCGCAACGGCACTGAAACGGTAGCGCCGGGCGCGGGGCGCGGCGAATATATTGAGGCTAAAGTCTTGCCGCGCACATTCTGGTTATAGTCCAGAAATATCTTCCCCTTCCTTTTTTCGACAGCCCAATCCGTAGTGATCAAATCCGGATATTGTTGCTGCAGAAACTTGCTGAGTTTTTCCGCCAGCTCATGGATGCCGTGAAAATCAAGCTGCCGCTTAATGGGAATAAATACATGCAACCCGGTTTTTCCCGAAGTCTTGACCAAAGAAGGACAGGAAAATTTATCCAGGGTTTGTTTTACCAGCGACGCCACACGGCAGGTTTGCCGGAAAGCCGCCCGGTTCAATTCCGGTTCTTCGCCGGCAACTTCTTTCCCGGAATAGATATACGGATCAATATCAAAAATCAGGAAATCAGGGTAATCCGCGTAAAAATCCGCATCTTTTTTGCTTTTGGTGGCGACTTTTAGATCGGGACCGGGTTTGATGCGGGAAAACCAGGTATGCAATTCAATATCGGCGATTTGACCGAGCCATAATAGAGTGGGCAGATTGTTGCAGAGCAGATATTCCTGCGAAGGGGTATCATGCGATGAAAGCGGAACGGTTTCCACAAAATCCGGCACAGGCGTATAATGCTTCTGGAAAAAATGCTCGCCGTCAACGCCGTTTGGATAGCGGCTGAGAGACAGCGGCCGGTCTTTGAGGTGGGGCAGCAGATATGGGGCTACTTTCGCCAGATAAATAATCAGCGCCCTTTTGGTCACGGCGTTTTGCCCGTCGCGTTCCGGCCAGATAATTTTAGCCAGGTTGCTTAAGGGTAATTTTTGGTCTGCAACTTCAACTGTGAGGTTAACTTCTTTGCCTTCCAGTTGTGTGATCAAATCGTCCGGTTGTTTGATATTTTTCACAGCTCTCCTTTGTGTGGTTCGGTGGCGGGTTTGAATTGTCTGTGCTGGGTGCACATCCGCTACCGGTTTGTCATCACGTAAACGGAGAAAAACCGGCGCCCGCAGCCGGCCGTCTTTAGTCCGTTCGGCAAATTTGATTTCCGCCACCAGTTCCGGGCGGACCCAGGTAATTTGAGCCGAACCGGCGATTTTACCGGGGAACGGACTGTTTTTAACAGTGATTTCGTCCAATTGTTTCTTCAAAGCCAGCAGCAGGTCATCGTCGAAGCCGGTGCCTACATTGCCGGCCGGCTGCAGAACGTTTTTTGCATCGTAGTACCCCAGAACCAGCGCGCCCAGGGTTTTGGCCCGGCTGCCCGTGCCCGGAGTGTAACCGCAAATCACGAATTCATCACTGTTGACCGCCTTGATTTTCAGCCATGTTTTAGCCCTTTTACCCGCTTCGTACAGGCTATCCTGACGTTTGGCGACGACGCCCTCCATGCCGTTCGCGATGGCGGCCCGATAAACAGTCTCACCGTCTTGAGCAAAGTGTTCGACCAAACGGACATTTTTATCCGGAACGACGATACCTTGTAGTAGATCTTTCCGCGCTTTTAGCGGAACTTGCTGCAAATCGTAGCCGTCCAGATAGATGATATCGAAGACATAATAGATAATCGCAGAGGGAGCTACTATTTTGTCTACGGGAAGCCGCCTGATTGATTTGAGATAGCCCTGCAGGCATTGAAAACATAGCTTGCCACGGGCATCAAGGGCGATAATTTCACCATCCAGAACTAATTGGGATGCAGGCTGTTTTTCGAGACTTTGCTCCAGCGTACGATAGTGAGAAGTCACGTCAAGGCCGCCGCGGGATTGCAGCCGGACTTTCCCCCGATTTAAAAACGCCAGGGTACGGAACCCATCGAGCTTCGGTTCAAAAAGCCACTTTTCATCGGAAAACGGGGACGCGGCCAGCGATGCCAGCATCGGCGAAATTACATTCGGAAACGTCTTTTTGGTTGCGCCGGGAATATCACCAGGTCTCAGCGCCGGCGGCGGGTTTTTACTGGGGAGCCGTCCGGTTTTCAGGTCTGCCACAGTTAGTCCCGAAACGGCCGATTTTTCCTCGGCCAGGACGTCCCGGGAAGAATCGGCATATTCATCATGGTGCTTGATCAACAACCAATTTTTTTCGGTTTTCTGCATCCGCACCAGCGTCCAGGAACCTTTGAGCTTTTCGCCGCGCAAGGTCACAGAGATTTTCCCTGAGGCCAACCCCTGGCGCATCATTTTTTCGGCGGCATCACGGTCGCCGAAATGCAGTTCCCCGTCTAAGTCGGGAGAATAAGTGCCGCGGTCCCAGATGATGACCTGACCGCCGCCGTACTGTCCCGCCGGGATGACGCCTTCAAAACCCGCATAGTCCAGCGGATGGTCTTCAACCATGACGGCGAGGCGTTTGGTGCCCGGGTCGAGAGATGGGCCTTTGGCAACGGCCCATGATTTTAAAACGCCGTCCACCTCGAGGCGGAAATCGTAATGCAATTGCCGCGCGGAGTGTTTCTGCACAACAAAAATCAGTGCGCCGCCGTGCGTCTTTCCTGCCATTTGAGGTTCGGGGGTTTGCCGGAAATCTCTTTTTTTATTGTATTCATTCAGCATATTTTATTGTCAACTCGAAGCACAGGTAATGCGTTATCTTTTCCCCGAGGCAGCCAGAACGCTTTGCTTCAGCGCGGTCATCAGGTCTTCGAACTCGATTTTTTCAATCTCGGGTGCTTTGATTTCCACGCCCTTTAATTTATCTTCAACCATTTTTTTAAGCGCCAGCGTATATTCATCTTTATATTCTTCCGGTTTGAAAGAAGTGGTCATTGCCTGCACCAGTTTGACGGCCATTTCCAGTTCGGCAGCGGTTAATTTCTGCACCGTCGGCGCCATATCGTCACGGGGAAGGATGTCCTGTTTATAATGGATTGTCTGCAAAACCAGAATCTTGTCCATGGGGCGCAAACAACAAAGGTGCTCCCGCCGTTGGAAAGTCACTTTGGCGATACCGACCATGCCGGTTTTTTCCAGCACGCTTTTCAGCAGTGCGAACGGTTTTTCGCCCAATTTTTCGGGCTCCAGATAATGGCAGTCGCTGTAGTAAATAGTGTCGATTTCACCGGTTTTAACAAAACCAACGATATCGATACTATGCGTGGTCCTGACCGGCACTTTTTCAAAATCACCTTCTTCAAATATTACGTACTGGTTTTTACTATATTCATAACCTTTGACCGTTTCCGCAGCGTTGAAATATTCTTTATCTTGGGCGCAATACAGCATCTGTTTAGGGCGTGTCCGGCATTTCTTATGCAGATAATGAAAAGCGATGGTTTTAGTTTCAATCGCCACCGACATTTTAACAGGGATGGCAACCATCCCGAAACTGATAACCCCTTTCCAAAAAGGTGCTGTCATTTCCGTCTCCTGTTTTAAATTTCAATTAAAGCCAATTTTCACCCCAAGTCTAATATATCGAAACCTAATTTAACATCACGGAGATGAATAAGTTATATAATCCGCGACACTGTTATTACAAAACGATGACATTTTCCGGGGATTACAGGAAAAAACGCATTGCGTCAGATTTAAAACTTGATGTAATTGTTATCTTTTACGTCGTTATTTTATAACTTTTTAATTCCCGCGATGGTAATCTTTAATGGATAAATACACCGCGTGTCAGTATTGGAGCTTAATATGCCGCAACAACAGCCCCGAAATTCAACCTTAATCTATTTTCTGATAATTATTTGCGCAGTCGTTCTGATATTCTGGATATTCCGTGCACCGGCAGCGCCGCAGCCGAAGGAAATTCCCCTCAGCCAAACCATAACGATGTCCCAGGCGAATGAAATCAAGCAAATCACAGTGAACAACCAGTGGCTGGATATTACGGCACAGGACGGTACCGTTTACAAAAGCTTTATTGGGACGATCGGGCTTTATGACATCAAAGACTTAAACCTCACGGGCGTCACTGTTCTAATCCAGCCCGCAGGGTTTGACTGGTTGAGTTTTATCGTCACCTGGGGCTTGTTCATCCTGGTAGGGATTTTCATTTTTATTCTGTTCTTCCGGGCACGAGGCGTAAATAATCAATTGATGAACTTTTCACGCAGCAACGCCCGGCTGTTTCCCGGAGACAAGACCAAAGTTACATTTAATGATGTTGCAGGAGTTGATGAGGCCAAGCAGGAATTGCGCGAAGTTGTGGATTTTTTGAAATCCCGCGAGCGCTTTACGGCATTAGGCGCACGGATACCGCACGGGATACTGCTGGTAGGTCCGCCCGGCACCGGTAAAACTTTGCTGGCGAAGGCAATTGCGGGAGAAGCGGGCGTGCCCTTTTATTCTATAAGCGGCAGCGAGTTTGTGGAAATGTTCGTCGGGGTTGGAGCTTCCCGCGTGCGCGACCTTTTTAACCAGGCAAAAAGCCATGCGCCTTGTATCGTCTTTATTGATGAAATAGATGCTGTGGGACGCCACCGCGGCGCCGGTCTGGGGGGAGGCAATGATGAAAGAGAACAGACTTTGAACCAGATTTTAACGGAAATGGACGGCTTCGATACCAATACGAACATTATTGTGTTAGCCGCAACCAACCGTCCGGATGTGCTGGACCCGGCCCTGCTCCGCCCTGGCCGTTTCGACCGGCGCGTGGTATTGGATTTGCCGGATGTCGTCGGGCGCGTGGCGATATTGAAAGTCCATACCAAGAACAAACCGCTTGGGGCTTCGGTAAATTTGGAGACGCTAGCCAAAGAGACTGCCGGTTTCAGCGGCGCCGACCTTGCCAACCTCGTCAATGAGGCCGCAATACTGGCGGCGCGATTGGGGCAGAAAACCATCGAAATGAAAGAACTGGAAGAATCCATCGATAAAGTAATTGCCGGTCCGGAGCGTAAAAGCAAACGTATCAGCCCCAAAGAAAAAGAAATTACCGCCTACCACGAAGCCGGACATGCTTTAGTGGCTAAAATGCTCCCAAACGCCGATCCGCCGCATAAAATTTCGATTATCGCCCGCGGTATGGCTTTAGGCTACACCAAGCAAATATCGGAGGACCGCTATTTGCTTAGCCCATCGCAACTCCGGGACATGATTACCGTTTTTGTGGCCGGTCATGCTGCCGAAAAACTGATTTACAATGAGGCTTCTACCGGGGCGCAGGACGACCTGAAACGTGCCACCGGCATTGCGCGGAGGATGGTCACAGACCTGGGGATGAGTGAAAAACTGGGTCCGCGCACCTTCGGGGACAAACAGGAATTGATATTCCTGGGGCGGGAAATCTCCGAACAAAAGGATTACAGCGATAAAACATCAGAAATAATCGATAACGAAATGGACGCGATTATCCGCAGCTGCTACGAAAACGCGCTCAAAATATTATCCGAACATAAGCCGATATTGATAGAATTAGCACAGGCTCTAATTACCCGTGAAACTCTCGATTTTGACGAACTGGAGACGCTGTTCCGTGGTGAAAAATTACCCGCCAAAGCAAACGGGATAAATTCATCCGAAGTAAAGCCGCCTCAAGCTAAAATTCCCGCGCCTTCCTCCCCGACACTTAAACCGCAGCCCCAATGATAAGCATTATATAGGGCCTCGAAAACGTTACTTAATAGATGAATAATACGACAATTTCCCGCAAAATCTACCGGCTATCAGGCTACTTTGCGCAAATACCCCTTAACTACATTGGAATATTTTCTTAACCAGTCTTCCGACTTCCGGTAACCGGCGGCAATGGGTACAGCCCAATTGTAATGCTCCGATAAAGCGGCCAGGACAGGCTGCGGCATCAATATATCCGCCCTGCCGGCGGCGCATTTATCGGCGTTGCGGATGATATTCAGGAAGCGGTTATACGGAATGGACACCACCATATCCTCCGGTTTGAAGCCGCGGATTTGCCGCGACGTATAATCCATCAGGCTGACATTCAGCTCCCCGCTGACAACAGGATAGGTGATCGTCTGATAACACGTCGAGCCGGACATCTGCACTTTGGGGGCGATGCCGGTTTCGTAGCTGTCCAGCGTCACCAGCCGGCAAGCCTGTTCTGCGTTGCAGATAAATAGCACCGCATCCGGTTGAAATTCAGCTTTTCGTAAAGGAGCGAGGACAATATGGTCGGCGAGGCCGGTCGGCGGCGGCGGATTTAAAGTTTTCATGCGGTGGAACACGGCGATTGAGCAATATATTTTCTCCCTCTTCACCAGAAAATCCTGTGCCACTCTAAACTGTTCACCTTCCGGATATTGGCCAAGTCCCACATGCCACGAACCACCGGGGCAGGCACAGGTGTTCAGCGTTAAGTCGATAGTTTCGCCGTTGTTTGCTAGCAGCAGCGAGTCGCAAATCCTGTGTTTGCCCTTAAGCGCCCCAAATGCCCGATGCATGGAATAAGTGATTGCTACCGGTTCACCCTTTAAATTGAGCAGTTCTTGAATATTTGAGGCGTATTCGGTCCAATCCACAATAAACTCCCTCCGGTTTTTCGATTTGATTTAGATATTCAGAATTCAGCGATGAATTTATCCTACCCGGCCAGGGTCTGCTTAAGAGCAGAGATCGCTGCGTCATAATTTGGAGCTTGACTCACTTCGGGCACATATTCCACATACCGTACGATGTCGTTGGCATCGATGATAAATACAGCCCGGCTCAGCAACCGCAACTCCTGGATTAAAACCCCGTAATCCTTACCGAAGGACGCAAACTTATAATCGGAGAGCGTTTTTAGGTTTTTTATGGCTTTAGCCCCGCAATAGCGGGCCTGGGCAAAAGGCAGGTCCATACTGATGGTATAAATCACCACCTGCGGGAACTCCCCGGCTTCTTCTTCGAACCATTGTGTCTGCAGGTCGCAGACGCCGGTATCCAGTGAATGCACCACGCTGAGCAGGCGTACTTTCCCCTTGCTCTGAGATAGCGTGATTTCGCTGAAATCTGTCCAGATAAGGGTGAAATCCGGTGCTTTTTGCCCGGCTTTGATTTCCGGTCCCTCAAGGGTATAAGGCTTACCGTGAATAGTTACTGTGCGCGTTGCCGTCCCCATATCTTTTTCCTCCTTGATTTGCGTTTTTATGGCTTTTTTGATAATCGATTCGATAGGGCATTCCCTGTCCTTTTTATTTATAATACCGGTCTATTTCTTAATATGAGCAATAGCGGCTTGGATACGTTTGTTTTGGCCTCTCCTGCTTCTAACCACGTATCCTCTGAGTCGATCAAGGAAGCATTCGTCAGCCAGGCTTCGCTGATGTTTAAATTTGCCTTTTGACTTTTTATCCATTTCCCTATCTAACCGTTGCATTTTTTTTCGTTTGGAATTCCGATGATAAAATTCCTTGCTGCTGTGCAATTTGGACTAAATCGATTCGGGTTCGCAATCCAAGTTTACGAATGAGGTTGGCGCGGTGAATATCAACTGTTCTCGGGCTTATAAATAGTTTCTTACCAATTTCGGCACTGGTCATTCTCTCAACGACCATTTGCATTACTTCCCTTTCGCGGATGCTCAGCGTGTCAAATGGTTCAGGCTTTGACGCCGTTGCTTTTTGAATGTAATTACCAATTGCCCGTTCTGAAAGGGACGCACTTAAGTGATGTTTTCCGTCGATGGCATTTTGAATTGCCTGAAGCAACTCAGTGGAGGAAGAACTTTTAAGTAAATAAGCTATGGCGCCTGCCCTTAAAGCCTCAATCACGTAGCTGTCATCCCCGAACATTGAAAGAATGATAATCTTAATTTGCTGAAATTGTTTTGCCACTCTTCTGGTCACTTCAAGACCGTTCATTGCTCCCATATTGATGTCACAGATCAAGACATCCGGTTGCATCATTTCAACTAATTTAAATGCCTCAAGTCCATCTGATGCTTCCCCAATAACCAAAATATTAGATTCTTCCAACAATTTCCGTATGCTTTGTCTGACAATAACATGGTCATCTGCTAATACAACACTGATTTGAATATTATCTCTCATTTTTCCTTCTCGGTTATTTGTTTGGGTCGGTCAATCTGGAATAAACTTCCCACGACCTTACGGTCGGGGTATTAAATGAACTCAAACTTCGTTTGCCCTGTATCTTTCTGGCCTTGATTCTCAATGTACGCTTGAATTATCGCTTCGTCGACACCTACCGTC
>Ga0182027_10004814_pt1 | contig 20724 bp, 20 predicted proteins | sample 712E1DmetaG_FD_121300 | JGI IMG/M metagenome (GOLD analysis project Ga0182027, IMG submission 121300) | Permafrost microbial communities from Stordalen Mire, Sweden - 712E1D metaG (Illumina Assembly) | ecosystem: Environmental > Terrestrial > Soil > Wetlands > Permafrost | place: Sweden...
TAAAACAGGCGAATCCCCCACCACTATCCCTGTCGGCTTAGAAAGCTTCCCTTCACTTGAAAGTACGCCTTCGGCGAAAGCCTCGCCGGGCATCCTTACACCGAAAGAGAATCAAAGCTTTACCGACCAACAACCTTTATTTAAAGGGACAGGATTACCTGAGCAAAATGTCAATATAGTTATCCACTCAGATGCTCCGATACAAGCTAGCGTTACTACCGATGCTCAAGGGAATTGGAATTATCGACCGGCAGCTCCGCTTGCTCCGGGCAATCACACAATCACGATTACAACCCAAAATGCAGCCGGAATATTGCAAACAATCACTCAATCATTTGTAGTTTATGCTGCAGGCAGTCAATCAACACAGGCGACTACCCCAGCGCCAACACCTACGATTACGCCGGCGACTACACCAATGTCGACACCTACACCCAAACCGACGCTATCGCCAACACCTAGCCCGACTTTGACACCAACTCCAACTGTGGTGCCAACGATAACCGCAACACCGGTGATAACCATAACACCAATGCCTTCCACCTCGGAACAAACAAAAGGCGGACTTGTAATTAGTCCGACGACAACGCAATTACCTCCAACGGGTAATCCCTCTATAATCACATTCGGAATTGTCGGCGCTTTGATTGCATTGGCAGGTGGACTTCTTTTCTTTCTGTCCCACGGTGGTATTCCTGCATTATAAATTGGTAGACCGTTTTCAGAAATTGTAGAAAATAAACGCTCCAAAAATATTAATTAAAGTCGCATTAAGTAAGAGAAAGAATAATAAAGGCCTGGGAATATCTTTTATCACATGTAGCGATAATAAAGACACCAAGGGGATAAGCTCAAAAACATACCTGCTTCCCACTTGAGTCCAGCCTGTCGCAAAATACAGCATTAGTAAGCTTATATCTAGAATAATTATTGAGAACGATAAATATAGGAATCTGCTTATCTTTTTATCTTGCAGGTATTTTTTTTGGAATATAAACAAGAAAAGAAGGAATACGGGGTATACGGAGAATATGCTATTCCCTATTAAATCTAGATTTACATACGGCTTTTTAAAAGTCAGATAGGCTGGTTCTAAAAAATAGTGTTGGACATTAAAAGAAACGTATGAAAGCGAAAATATCTTTTTCTCTAAAAGTTCTTGAGCATAATAAGGATTTCCGTTATGGTAAGTCAATCCTGTTTCTAAAGGGTTATCAAACCTTAAAAAATTATAAGTTAAGAAAGTTAATCCAAAAATAACCGTTATGGTAGTTATTATTAAAATTGCTTTTTTAAATAATTCTTTACTCCGTTCTCTAAAAAGAGCAGGAATTAGGTAGAGAAACATTAGTCCGTAAAATATCATAGTCATTCTCGTAAACCAGGCCAGATTGAAGAATAATACTGACAGAACTAAGAATTTTATCCCCAGAAACTTGCTGTTTAGATACTTAAAATAAAATAGAAGGAAAACCAACAAATAGAATACTCCGATGATTTGCTCCGTAGCCCATATTCTTCCGCCCAACGACAGGTAAAAATTTGGGGAACAGAAGGCAAAGGCCAGAACAATGAAAAATTTTGCAAAATTAGGAAGATTTAATTTGAAATAAGTTTTGAATTCATCGATTACCAAATAAAACAAACATATGTTTGTAATTCCCGCAAAAAGTGTATAAAAAATGTCGCTTGCATTTCCCCAGGATATTAAGTAAAAAGGCAAAATAAATAAAACCGGAGCCGGGCCCCAATTTAAATATAATTTATTTTTAAATATTGAAAGGTCAATATTTGTCGGAGAAAGAATATCTAAATGTCCGTGGCCTAAAGCATTAAGAAGATATGTATAGTACGGGAAAGAGCTGTTAGTAAAAATGTTCTTGCTTATAGCAGAGGCAAATAAAACATAAATTAAAGATATTAAAAGCAGGATAGAAAAAGGCAGCAACTTATTATTAATTTTAAATCTTTGCATCATATTGAAATTTTAATATAGTTAATAACTATTCCCCCGAGATGTGTTAAAACAAATTCAAAGAAAGGACAAATAGGATAACATTGAAAGCCATCCAGGAAGAAAAAACTGCAAAAGTTAATTGTCTAGCTATCGGATGCTTTACGAAATAGTTTCCCCAAAATAAATAAAACGGGATAACCATCATCATGTGTCTACCGATACTTAGCGGAAAACTTTGGGAAATATTAAGTAGAACAACTCCCCAACCAAATAGTAAATAATGTAATTTAATTTTTTTTGTAGCAAGAACTAACGTTATAATCATCATTAGCAAGAAAATGAAATTTATTTGCCACATAACTCCTGTATTCAAATAGCCCAGTAAATTAACTATCCCAACCCAAGGTAAAACCGTTTGTTGAGACCAATTAATCTTTTCAGCGGTCATAAAAGCAAGAGGGTTTCCATATAAATAATCTTGAAAACAGATAAAAATTCCAAACGGAATCACGGTAATTAATAAATTCATTAAAGAATAAATAATCTTAGTCCTATTCCTATAAAGCTCGAGGATCAATATGGGAATAAAGATTATTCCAGTTATGTGGGTTATTAAAGCTAAAGAAATTAAAATAGAAGACATTAGGAATCTTTTTCTCTCAAGGCAGTAAAGAATCGCAAGGGCTAGCAAGAAAAATAAGCTTTCACTATAGGTGGTTGTCAGAAAAACAGACATTGGAAAAAAACAAAATAAGAAGATGGCATTTACTCCCGCCTTGTCTCCAGCAAAAGACTTAACGATATTGTATAAAAGCATCGTTGAACAAAATCCAAATATAAAAGTTAAGATTAAAGCCGATGAAGTAAGATTTAAAAAGCTTAAAAAAGAAAAGCCTCGAATAAGTAACGGCCACAAAGGAAAAAAGGCGATAAAACTTCCGTTATTCAGATAAGAACCGTTAAAGATATAACCATTTTTTGCGATAAAAAGATAGGAATGAGCGTCCCATTGAATAAGATCACCGTTACCTATATGGTACTGATTAGTTAAGTAAAAAATTAAAAAGACAATTAATCTTGAGGCCAAAAAAATTAGTATCGGTAACTTATATTCTCGCCAAAATACAGCTAGCTCGCGACAAAATATCCTACATGCTTTTTTTATAGTATAATTCATTATAATAAGGCTATGTTTTCTGATTTTATCTTCATTCTACAATGGTGGTTAATGCTTTTGGGAGTCGGCATCATCTTTCTTCCTTTTACTTTTTTCATTTTTTCAAAATTTTACGATAAAGGATATTTATTTTCTAAAATACTTGGGATTTCGTTGCTTTCATATGTCATTTTCCTGTTAGGAACTATCCACTTATTGTCTTTTACCAGGCTCAATTCCAGCCTTGTAGTTTTGGCATTTTTAATGCTTGTTTATTTTATCACTTTTCTCAAGATAAAAAATAATGCAATTTTTGGCAAGAATTTACTTTCACTGATTAAAGACAAATGGAAAATTTTTCTTGCTGAAGAGTTTCTTTTTCTTTTAACGCTGACGTTTTGGGCCTTTATCAGAGCTCATCAACCGGACATCCACGGAATTGAAAAATTTATGGATTATGGATTCGTTAATTCCATCTTAAGAAACACCTATTTCCCTGCAAAAGATATGTGGTTTGCCAATTCTACTATTAACTACTATTACTTCGGCCACTTAGTTACCGCAGTTTTAACAAAGCTTTCCGGGATTGATTCTTCCGTTACATATAACTTGACGCTTGCAAGCATTTTCTCCTTTATTTTTACCGGTTCCTTTTCAATTGGATTAAATCTGTTACGGCAGATAAAAAATATCGGCGCAAAAATAACAGTATTGGGGTCCCTATTAACGGCTTTTCTGGTAACACTTTCGGGTAATCTACAGACAATTTATGCTTTTTTCGTCTCTTACAAAGGTGATAATCCAATTCCTTTTTGGCAACTGACTTTTTCACCACAAACATTTCCCAACTCCTATTGGTATCCAAGCGCAACGAGATTTATCTACCATGCCATTCATGAATTCCCTGTATACGCTTTGACTCTGTCCGATCTTCATGGGCATCTCTTGGATACTCCATTCACTATTTTAACAATAGCGCTTATATTTTCTCTATTTCTTAAATTCAAAAGTAAAGAATTAAAACTCAACCTGTTAAATTTCAACTCTTTCCCGATTTATTTAATACTACTTAGTCTTCTTCTGGCAATTATGTACATGACCAATGCCTGGGATGGGCTTATTTATGTCTTATTCATAGTTATTTTAATCGGGATTTTCTCTTTAAAAGAGAGGAGTTTACTAAGCTTTTTAAAACCACTGCTTATTTTGGGAATTTTATCTTTTATTCTAACCTTGCCTTTTAACTTATTTTATAAACCGCCGGTCTCCGGGCTTGGTGTTTTATGCGCCCCTCAATTCTTAATCGGGAAAAACCTTGGGCCTTTGCTTTTTGAGAATCAATGTCAACGCTCCTCCATTTGGGAATTGGGAATCCTTTACGGATTTTTCTATTTCTGGATTATTTCGTTTTTAGTATTTTTAAGAAGAGTTCGAGCCAAGCTGGAATTGAACTTGTCAGACCAATTTGTGCTAATTCTTATTTTGTTAGGTACTATTTTAATATTTATCCCTGAAACCGTTTATTTTAAAGATATCTTTACAACTTATCCCAGGGCTAACACAATGTTTAAAATTGCTTATCAGGTTTTCATTATCCTGTCTTTGGCCAGCGGTTACATAATAATCAGGGTGCTCTCGGAAACAAAATCCTTAGTTAAAAAGAACTTAAAAATGAAAGTCTTTCTTCCTTTTTACTTAATATTTGCTTTTGTTTTGTTTTTCTTAATTTCTATCTATCCGGTCTTTGCTATCAATTCCTACTATAACAATCTAAATAAATATTCCGGACTCAATGGCACAAATTATCTTAAGCAATTATACCCCAGCGACTATGAGGCTATTTTATGGATAAACAAAAATATAAAAGGCCAACCGACTATGCTTGAGGCGCAAGGAGATTCATATACCGATTACGAAAGAGTATCCGTTAATACGGGTTTGCCGACAATTATTGGTTGGACTGTTCACGAATGGTTCTGGAGAAATAATTACGACATTGTTGCCGCAAGAATTAATGATGTTAAAACTATTTACGAAACAGGTAATCTCACTTTAGCCAAACAATTGCTTAAAGAGTATAAGGTTTCTTATGTTTTTGTCGGGACTCTGGAAAAGCAGAAATATCTAAATCTTCAGGAAGACAAATTTAAAAAAATTGGGAGAATCATTTTCCAAAGCGGCGAAACAAAAATTTATAAGTTATTTTAGCTTTTTAATAAAATAAAACTTTTTAAAGTAATACAATAACAGTATGATGAACATCGCTACATTCACTACGCAAAAAATCACTCTGTAATTCCCGGCGATTTCAAATAATAAATTTCGTGAAGCCAAATTATTGTAAAAGACAAAGTTATAATAATAATACGAATAAAATATATCTAAGAAATAAACTACCGATAAAATAACATAGGTTGTTAGTAACCATCTTGATTTTTGAATAAAAGCAACAATTACAAATAAAGCAAAAAATGGGAATAATGTGCGCTCATGCATCCTAGTTAAGAAAACGAAAAAACCAAAAGATGAAAGCATACAACCGAAATAACTCATTTCTGTCTTGTTTATTTTATTCTTAAGAAAGGGAAAAAGTATTAATAACAGTACGACTGCGTAAATAATAAATCCCCAAGTATGCAATTGTAAACCTAGAAATCCAACCGTATCAGATGTCCACCATCCGAATAATCCCCAAAAGTTATAAGCATTGATTGATGCATATGGATAAACACTTAATGATTTAAAGAGCAGTTTAAAAACACCAAAGACAGGATCGCTCAAGAAAAACGGAATTGATACTATATACCATAGACAAATTGCTAAAAATAAGGCTTGTAAAATTCTTTTAATCGAAAACTTTTTAATCGATTGAACTATTGTAATAGGCAAAATTGGAGCATTCAAAGGTTTTATTAAAAAACTTAAGGTATTAAATATTGACCACTGCTTTATGTTTAACTTTTGTTCAAAAACATAAAGAGATAATACTAAAAAAAATGTGGGAATAGAATCAACTTGACCCCACACGGAATTAATAAAAATTGTCCCCGGATTAATTAAGTAAAAAATAGCTGCCGCACCGGCCCACCTACTTGAATATTTTTTAACAATTGCAAAAATTACTAAGGCCGTTCCAAAATCAAAGAAACTGCTAATGAATTTTATATAGAGTGGAAAAATGGGAGAAAAAATAGCTCCTTTACCAAAAATGAAAACAAACGGTTCCCCTAATATCCAAAGTAGAAAATAGAAAAATGGAAGATAATCCGCAAAGATCTGGGGAGAATAAAAATTTAATGGACCGACATCAACAATTCGAGCAGTCCACCCCTGCCAATCCCCCATGTCAATTTTAAAGCTTGGCTGGAAAAATAGATAAAACCTGACCAGTAAAATTGCAATTATCAAAACCGTTAAAATCAGAGAGGTTTTCTTTAGCCTTTTTAAGATTTTTAGCATATTATCTAATTTTGCGGCTTTGCAGAAACCAAACAATTGCCTTTTGTAATTTCGCAGGAAACATAATTTTTAATTTCGGAAAAGTTGCCGTTACCGACTCGTGGGATTAATGTCCAAGCGTAATTATAATCACTGGTCAGCGGCGGATTTATCAATAGCCCCGCCCTTTGAACCGAATCGTCACCTTGATCTATTACTACGCTTTGGATTTTTGCATTCCTCATTTTTTCGGCCAATCTTATAAAATCATCAAAATCATTTTGTTGAATATCGGTATCTATACTGCCTTTTAAGGTAGCATAAAGACTAATTATTTTACCTGGATTTAATAAAGTTTGCGCCGATAACACTTTACTTTTAAAAGCAGCTATTACTTTTTCCTGCCGCTTACTTCTGGCAAAATCACTGGCTTCAACCTCTTGCGATGCGTGTCTTGACCTGACAAACTCAAGAGCTGTAGTCCCATCCATGTGCTGTAATCCTTTTTCAAAATGGACATGTAGATACCGGCAGGGAAACACTTGTGGGAGCTGATTGTCTGGGGTAATCGCTAATGCCTGCAATTCTTGCTCTGTATGTCCACACGGATCAGCCTCTTTTCCGTCAATCGGATACTGATAATCATCGAAAGTATTATCCACATTTATGTCTAGACCCCCTATTTCGTCCACCGCCTTAACAAAACCGGAAAAATCTAATCTTATCCCGTAATCTATATTTTGACCGGTTATCTGACTAACTGCAGCTTCAGCTTCAACTAATCCTCCATCGGCATACGCCCCGTTAATCTTCTTGACGCCCATTGTTAAATCAGGCACCCACAAATCGCGAGGTATAGAAACAAGAGTTACTTTATTATTTTTTTGATCCAGGCTGGCAAAGATAACGGTATCCGTTAAATTTGGTCCGTCATGATTCCCTCCGCCAATACCCAACAAGAGTACATTAATTCTACTATCCGAGGTTTGTTTAAGATTCACCCCTTGATTAAAAATTAACTGAAAGAGAAACGGATAGACATTGGCGGTTTTAACGATGAATATCGCCAAAATAACCACAATAATCCCAAGCAGAATTAAAGGCCTCTTTCTATGCATTTTCAATGATTTTAAGTAACTCCTCCGCCTCAAGACTGGCTCCCCCAACAATTACTCCGTCGATATTGGCTTTGGCCGTAAAACTTTTGACATTTTCGGAAGTAACGCTCCCTCCGTAAAGCAACTGAAGATTTGTTTTTGATTTTACTATTGCTCCGACCGCGTCGGCATTCTCGGGAGTATCCGGATTACCGGTGCCGATTGCCGTGGTCGGCTCGTAGGCGACAATTTGTACGCCTTGAGGAATTACGTCCATTTGAGATTGAATCAAAAAGATTGGATTAAGTCCGTATTTAAGTGCCATTGCCGTTTTATTTACAAGCATATCCTCCGTCTCGTTAAAGTTTTGTCTTCTTTCCGAATGACCGATTAATACATACTCGGCAAAATCTTTAAGTTGCTTCGCATTGACTTCACCGGTATAAGCGCCTTCGTCAAAGGGTGACACGTCTTGCGCTCCAAGTTTAACACCTATATTATTAGCGGAGAAGAATGAGAAGAAGCTGAAAAGCTGGGTAAAGGAGGGACAAACAACAATCTCTTTTTGGGCTAAATTAAGACTTAATTCTTTAATTTTTGCAAAAGCTTCCAACCAATTTTTAGCTTCATTTTCGTTCTGGTAGGACTTAATGTTTGCAACAATCAAGCACTTATTCATGTGATATCATTATACGGTATGAATAAGGACTTTCTCAAGGAGCTGAATAAAGATCAACTAGCCGCAGTAATACAAAAAAACGGCCCGATGATAATCTTGGCCGGTGCCGGATCCGGAAAAACCCGTGTTTTAACTTATAAAGTAATTTATTTGATTGAACAAGGTGTTGATCCAAGCAATATTCTGATGGTTACATTTACTAATAAAGCGTCCACCGAAATGAAAGAAAGAATGCAAAAGTTTTTTGAGGAGGATGGAATAACCAAACTTCCAACCATTGCAACTTTCCACTCACTTTGCGCCAAAATCTTAAGAATTGATGGTGAAAAAATCGGCATTCCTAAAAATTTTTTAATTTATGACAGTCAAGACCAAAAAGACACCATTAAACAAGCCTTTGAAATTCTTGGTGTTTCAGCAAAAGAATATAAACCGTCTTCCATCTTAAACACGATTTCCGGTGCAAAAAATGAACTAATTAACGAAAGTGAATATCCCCAGCTTGCCAGAGGACATTTCCAGGAAGTTGCAGCAAAAGTTTATATGGTTTATCAAAAAACTTTAAAAGAATATGGCGCTTTAGATTTTGATGATTTAATTTTAAAAACCGTTGAACTTTTTCGAAAAGACCCTGACACTTTAAAAAAGTACCAAAATAAATTTATGTACATTTTAGTTGATGAATATCAAGATACTAATCATGCTCAATACTTACTCACGAAAATGCTTTCGCAAAAATGGAATAATATTTGTGTCGTCGGAGATTTTTCGCAAAGTATCTATAGTTTCCGCGGCGCCGATTTTTTGAATCTGGCGAAATTTAAAGATGACTTTAAAAACGTCAAGACTTTCTCGCTATCCCAGAATTATCGTTCAACCCAAAAAATCTTAGACGCCGCTTCGGCAGTTATCGCAAAGAACAATACCCACCCGGTCTTAAAACTGTGGACCGAAAATGAAACCGGCGAAGAGGTAATTGTCCATGAATCTTTAAATGAGCAAAAGGAAGGCGAGTTTATTGTCGATCAAATCTTAAAATTAAAATACGAAGATTCCGGCTTGTTCAATTATGATTTTTGTGTTCTGTATCGAACCAACGCGCAGTCTAGATCAATTGAGGAAATATTTATTAACCGCAGTATTCCTTATATTTTAATTGGCGGCACAAAGTTTTATGAGCGCAAGGAAATCAAAGATGTCTTAGCTTATCTTAAAGTTCTAGCCAATCCTAAAGATAAAGTATCTTTAAAAAGAATTGAGAAATTGGGCAAAGGAAGATTAGCAAAATTTTTAGATTTTCAACAGAACTTTCAACTAGATCTTCCAACGCTCGAAGTTTTAGATAACGTAATTAAAGCAACCGATTATCTTTCTTTATACGATGAAAAAGACGAAGAAGATCAACAAAGATTAGAAAACATTAAAGAACTTCGTTCTGTTGCAGTTACTTTTCCTGAAATTAATCAATTCCTCGAAAATGTTTCTTTGGTTGAACAAGAAAATATGCCAGATCACATTAAAGATGAAAAGGGTAAAAAAAACGCTGTAAATTTAATGACTTTACATGCAGCCAAGGGTTTAGAGTTTAAAGTGGTTTTTATGGTTGGTATGGAAGAAGGATTATTCCCACACTCAAGAAGCATGATGGACAAAAATGAACTGGAAGAAGAGAGAAGGCTTTGCTATGTTGGAATGACCAGAGCCAGAGAAAAACTATTTTTGACTTACTGTCGGAAAAGGCTGATTTTTGGACAAAAGACGACAAATATTGTCTCAAGGTTTATACTAGAATTACCGGAAGAAACGCTAGAAAGAAATTTAAATACTATGGAAAACGACGTTCCCGATTATTTATGACCGACATTCATCCTTTACAAGCAAAAGAATGGGGAGATTTTAGAGAAAAAACCGGGATAAAAGTGGTTTATGAAAACAATTTAGTCCTTACCGTTCACCCTATTCCTCACACTAAATATAAAATTGGTTATTTACCAAGAACCCAAATGCCCACCAAGGAAATAATTTGCGAGCTTAAAAAAATCGGACAAAGAGAAAATTGTATTTTTATTCAACTCGAACCATATGTCGAGACAACTAAAGAACTTCTAGACGAAATGAATAATTTAGAGCTTGTTCCATCCGCTCATCCTCTATTTACTAAATACACTTTCATATTAGATTTAACAAAGTCAGAAGAAGAACTGCTTAAGAATATGCATCCAAAAACAAGGTACAACATCCGAATTGCCGAAAAGCATGGGGTAAAAATATTGGAAGATGATTCCGATAAAGCCTTTGAAAGATATTGGGAATTAACCAAGGAAACTGCCGAAAGGCAAAAATTTTATGCGCATAGCAAAGACTATCACCGCTTAATGTGGGAGACTTTAAAACCTAAAGACAAAACTCAAGATTCGGATAAATTAACCGCGCATTTATTAACTGCCATATATCAATCAAAAATTCTTGTTACCTGGATAGTATTCGTATATAAAGACACCCTCTATTATCCCTATGGCGCTTCAAGTAGTAAAAATAGAGAGGTTATGGCATCGAATCTGATAATGTGGGAAGCAATAAAATTTGGAAAAAAATTGGGATTAAAAAAATTCGACATGTGGGGATCGATGAGTCAGAATCCTGATACAAAAGACCCATGGTATGGGTTTCACAGATTCAAACAGGGCTATGGCGGAAGATTGGTAGAATTCTTGGGTAGTTATGACCTGGTTATAGACAAAAAACTTTATGCTTTATATAAAATTGCTAATAAAATCCGTTGGATGATTTTGCGCTTTAAATAATATACAGTCTTATCCTATTCTTTTTGTCATATTCTTTTAAAGGTAAATTTATCTCATAAACATAGCTTACGATTCTCGTTCCTTTTTTTAATTCTTTTTTAAATTTTGGCAATAGTTTTTCCAAAGCTTTAGGGACTAAATAAACAAAAACCACATCGGCTGCTTTAATGTCTTGCTTAAAAAAATTCTGCTTAATTACTTTTATTCTTTTTGATAGTTCGTTTCTCTGAATCCTTATTTTTGATATCCAATAACGTAAAGGGTCAATTTCAATTCCTACGCCATTGGCGCCAAATTTTTTGGCTGCGGTAATTAAAGCTGTACCGTCTCCTGATCCCAGATCATAAATTAAATCGCCTTTTTTTACTTTTGCCAATCGACAAATTGCCAGTGCGGTCTTTTTATTTGTTCTCCACCAGGGAGCCCAAGGACTGTCGGGGGGCCAAACCATTGACAACACAAGAAGTAAAAATAGGATGATGAATAAAATAATAAGATCTAATAACACTATCTTTTATAAATTACTTTTCCCAAGATGTTTTGTTTTGCTACTAGTCCAAACTTCCGGCTGTCTAAACTATCTTGTTGGTTGTCCCCTGCCAGGAAATAATTTCCCTTGTGAATACCGGTAACTCTTTTAATCAGGACCTTCCCCGCTTCTCCAACTGCAACTATATCATCAATGCGGGGGTTTTGGAATAAATAAAGTAAATTTGAGACTAATACCGTTCCCCCGTTTTGAATGGTGGGCTCCATACTGTGGCCGATAACTTTAAATTTTGCGAGAAGAAGCATTTATTTATGCAGCACAATTTCTCCGCCGGTGGGGTAAACGGACTTTACCCGTATTGGCTCGACGTTTTTGGTCTTAAAAAAGATTTCGGCTATTTCCTGGGCTCCGGAAAGAGTCTCCTTAGCCGCTTCCATATTTATTTCCTGCCTGGCCTTCGAAGCGGCTTTTAAAGTTTCCCTGAATAAACTCTCGAGGTTAGGATAAGTTTTGAAATGTTCCTCTTTAAAATAATCATTCCTTAAAGTATCCAGCTCTTCCTCCAAAAGGTTTACGTGCTCTTCCTTAACATGCGTCATTCTGGCAATGTCATGCACCATCTTTTTTTGGTCATCACTTTTAAGCTCTGCTAGAAGCTGCGTCATCCTAAGAATTGTATGCGCTGCTCTTTGTACGACATAAGGATCATAAATGCCGCAAGGAATATCGCAGTGCGCGAAGGCGATTTTCTCCGGCAATAATTTTAGGAATACTTTAGAAATATTCATTTCCCTAACCTTTCCGTCCAAGCGACTAAAGCTAATAGTAATTCTTGAATTTTCTCCTTCGTATGTTCATCAGTTAGATTCCCCTGCTCATCAAATTTCTCAGTCGCGTTTCCAACCATTACCTCCGGCTTATTAAGAACATGCATATTGGTAAAAAGCGTCATCTGCCGTAAATGATACTGCGCCCTTACTCCTCCCAACATTCCGGTTGATTCGCTCATTATCGCCGCCGGTTTATCTTCCCAAGAGTTATCTCCATAAGGTCTTGAGCCCCAATCAAGTGCGTTTTTTAAACTGCCCGGAACGGAATAATTATATTCCGCGGTTGAAAACAAGATTGCGTCGGCTGCCTTGATTTTATTTTTAAAATCCTGGACAACGGAGGGCATCTCGATATCGGCATTATATAAAGGGAAGTCTTTAATATCTGTAAGCTCAATTACAACTCCTTCGGGGGCCAATTTTTGTGCTTCCAATAAAAGCGCTCTGCTGTATGAGCCCTTTCTTAACGTTCCGCCAACGCCTAATATCTTCATGCTTAAAGTATACACCCAATTTGCTTAAGATTTGCTTAAAACTTATTTAAGCGATTTCGCTGAACAGAAAAATCCTCTTGAATTAAGGCTTTTCTGTGCTAGAATTAGCATAAAGATGTCAGCAGAGATTGAACCAGTTACCCCTGCTCAATCACCCGAAATTATCTCAACTTTTGATAGAGTCTTGAATTATAAGCTTTCCAGAAAAGACCTATTAAAGCTTGCGCCCTTGGCTATATTTGGTTTGGGAGTTGGCGGCATAGTTTTGGAAAAAGCAGGAGAAGCTTACGTTGAACAACTATTTGATTGGCAAACTGCCGGACTTCCTAATGCAGAATTTTTAGCTACTTTGGGAGATAGGATAAAAGGCTTGACTATTGATTGCTCTTTTTCTCCCGAACAACTTGAGAACGTAAGCAGTGGATCGGTAAAACCTGTGGATGCCATAAGATTTCTTAGACAAGACTTAGGAATGCGGGATTTTCGTTTGGGCGTTAGGTGGGACAGAGTAGTTACTAAAAATAATCAAAATCAAATTAACTTAGATTATTATGACGACACCTTAGGAGAGTGTCTAACAGGAAACTCGATTGTTACTTTAGATAGGGGCCCGGTAAAAGTTTTTCGCTGGCCGGAAGTTCACATTCCGGATTTCGTGTTAGAAGGACTGCGTCCTAAACCTCCTGAAGGGGCACAAATACAACCGGGGACGGACATTGCCAAAAAATCACTCGAGTACACACAAAGACTTTATGAGGCTTTAAGAAATTATTATTCTCCCTCGGAACTTTCCCACATAACAACCATCCAAACAAATAACGAAGGGCGTGACGCTTTCGGAGAATTAAAATGGACTATTCATCCACAATTGGAAAGTGAGAATGTAGATCTTGCGCTATGGTATTTCCCCAACGCAAATATTTTAATGAATTGTGGCAATATCTTAAATCAATGGGACGTTACAAATTTTCTGGTGGAACTAAAACAACAAGGCAAGGTAAAAGGGAAAGTTATCGCCGGGGTTGACTATTATTCCCGCAACTCCAATCTTCCGGCGGGAGGCATTCTAGATTCCATAGGACTGGCGGAAACAATGGTAATTTTTAACCCGCTTGAAATGAATAGGCAAAGCGACGTTGACGAAGTTGAATGTACCGAGGGTCAATTGGAACCATGGAATGAAAAGCCGGCACCTGGACAAGAAGCACTTGCCCGCCCCGGAAACTCGGTCAGAGAAGCCCGGTATCTGCTGCTTCGTACAATTAACCATATTTTAAGAACAAAAGGGCCTAAACGCCTAAGATGGTGGGGGGCAGAAAGACTCGCCTATCTTGCTCTAACCGGGCAATTGACTAACGAACAAAATCAAATAGTTGACCTGACGCAAAGAGTAAATTTTCAACAAGCCGCCTAGTTGAAAAATGTGGCTATTGTGCTAAGCTTAAGTTATGGAAAACGAAATGCAAGTAACCAGAGCTAAATCCCACAAACCGAAATTAATCTTAAATCGTGATGTACACAAACAAGTTCATGGAGATAACCTATTTGGTCGTTTTAATACCCGCATTGCAGTAATAGTTACAAAATCTGTTGGCTCCATGTGGTGTGCATACGTGTTTGCCTTAATTTCTTTAATAGCGCTTCCTGCTGCTATTATGTCTCATGATCCAATCATTATCGTAGCGTGGATTTCTCAGGCATTTTTGCAGTTAGTATTATTGCCAATAATCATAGTTGGTCAAAATGTACAAGCACAAGCAAGTGATGCCAGAGCCTTAAGCGATCATGAAACGCTGATTGCTATTCATACGATAGTTTCCGAAATCCATAAAATTAATGAACAACAAGACGAGATTTTAGATAGAATCGAACAACTGGAAGAGAAAAAATAAATTAAGCAGTAGGCTTTGGGGGTGCTTTTTTTACCCTGATCTGATTCCATCGAACGCTAATTAAGTCTGTCATACCATAGCCATCATCAAAAGTTCGTGGTTTTAATATTTCATCTTCTTGGCCAATACGATCTACGACAAAAGCATCTGTCCAACCACGTGGTCTTTCACTTCCTTTGTTACTTCTCCCGGGCTTAATAGCTAAAATTGCACAATTCTTAACCCAATCAAGACGCTTAAATCTTGGGTCATTTATGGGGGTATAAACTTCGACGCTGGGATGGTCGTTGACTATTGGATATGGCCTTACCTCAACTACCCCTACTCCCATCTGATATCTCTCTATCCTACGTTTCATCCATCCTTTCTCTACTCTTCTTGTGGGGGTTTCTGCTGTGCGTTTACCTGGTCTTTTCCAAGCTGGTGAAGTTGTGTCTTGGGACGAAGTAGATTGAGAAGCTCTTCTGGATACACGTCTTTTCGGCTCCACAACGAACTTCCCAAATTCAACTGGAGGCTCAGCTGCTACCGGCTCTTCATGCGGAACTCTTGCGACAGGATGAAATGCTTCGATTCCGCCATGAGGATGACTCTTTTCCGTTGGATAAAGAGGCTCTCCTTCTGCAGGAACAAATTGCTTATATGCTCCTTTTTCTGCACCTTTATCTTCTACCATGCCTAGATTATAGCATAGCGGGTTGAAGAAGGCTCATATTTACTGCATAATAAAGTCATGTTGGATATTTTGTGTATTGGCGATTGTAAAATTGATATCTTTTTAAAAATTCCCGACAATAATTCCCACTTTGGGTTGGATAAAGAGAAAAATAAACTGTTTTTAAGTTACGGCGAGAAAATCTATATCGACAGATACGTCTTGGGTATTGGCGGCAATGCCACTAATACCGGTGTTGGGATTGCCAGATTGGGAATGAATGTCGGACTGTGCGCCGAAATCGGCAAAGATGAATTCTCCAAAAAGATTCTTGAAGAATTAAGAAAAGAAAATATCAATACGGATTTTCTTTCCCAAACCGATAAAGAAACCTCTATTTCAATCGGATTAAATTACAAAGGAGATCGTACTTTATTTACCGAACACGTCCAAAGAGAACACCATTTTAACTTTACCAATTTGGAAACTAAATTTATTTACCTGACCAGTCTTGGCAACATTTGGGAGACAACTTACCAAAAAGCTTTGCAATTTAAAGAAACGCACGACACTAAACTGGCTTTTAATCCCGGCACTATCCAGCTTGAAAAAAGGGGTAAAGTGTTTATGGATATTTTAGAACAGACGGATTATCTGTTTGTAAATAGACAGGAGGCGGAGGAAATTCTTTACGGCAAAGAGTTGGGACTAACGGCGGAAAAGGAAAGTCAAATCAAAAAACTGTTATATGGATTGCGGGGTTTGGGCGCAAAAAATGTTGTTATTACGGACGGGGATAATGGTTCTTTTGTTGAAGACGAAAATAATCAGTTTTACAGCTTAGCAATTGAAAAAGTAAACGTGGTTGAAAAAACCGGCGCCGGCGATGCTTACACAGCCGGCTTTTTAACAGCGGTGATTAACGGCAGGTTGGTAGAAGAAGCGATGCGCTGGGGAGCTCTGGATTCGGCCAGTGTGGTGCAAAAAATCGGCGCCGAAGAGGGACTACTGAAAAAAATGCAGTTGGAAGAACAATTAAAGTCGGCCGGAGTTAATTGACTATTTTACGCTCACAAGCTCTACCTCAAAAACCAGAGTCGAATTAGGCGGAATGCTGCCGGATGCCTGATCTCCGTAACCCAAACTCGGGGGAATAATTAATTTTCTTTTGCCGCCGACTTTCATCCCGACAATTCCTTCATCCCAACCTTTAATCACTTGCCCAACGCCGATTTGCGTTGTAAAGGGTTGATTCCTATCATATGAGCTGTCGAATTTGGTACCGTTTTCAAGTGTTCCGAGATAATTGACGGTAACCGTGTCGCCGCTTTTTACCTCCTGGCCCGTTCCGACAGTTAAGTCTTGCATCTGTAATCCGTCGGCTGTCGTAATCACGTTATCCATATTTGCACCATTGGTTGCCGGTTGTCCAGTTATTATAGCATTTGTTGGAGTTGCTGTAATAGGTGTCGGCGACGGATAAACACTGGGCGTTAAATTTATTTGTGAATTCCCCGCTTTTTGATTGGAAAGAAAAAATATTCCTCCCAACCCCAGAAATACTACGACAATTACTATCAGAAGCGGCGTTAAGTTTTTTGACATAAAAGGATTTTACTAAATAAATGGCGTGATGTTAAGAGCCAAAATTAAAACCCAAAACTTCCAACATTTTCTTTACTGTTTCTCTGTTTTCCTGATTCTGTAAGAGACTAAGAACAAGCTCCAAAACTTTTGGCGTGTTTAAATCATCGTCCATAATTTCCGCGAACTTTTTCATAGCGCTATTGTTCAATTCTGAATTATTGTTGGTCGCCAAAAATCTTTCAATCAAGGACATTTTTCCGGCCGCTTCTTCTATATCCAGGTGTTCGAATTCCCAAGGTTTTCGGTAATGATGCTCTAAAAGCAACCAACGGATGGCATTAGGCGAATATTTTTTAGCCAACTGTGAAACCATTACCAGATTGCCTAACGACTTCGCCATTTTTTCGCCTTCGTACATTAGCATTCCGGTATGCAGCCAATATCCGACAAACGGTTTCTGATTGGTAAAACTTTCCGACTGCGCAATTTCACTTTCATGATGCGGATATATTAAATCCTTTCCCCCGCCATGAATATCAATTCGCTCCCCTAAGTAAGTATTAATCATCGCCGAGCACTCAATGTGCCAACCCGGCCGCCCTTTTCCCCATGGACTTTGCCAAAACGGCTCACCGGGCTTCTCTTTCTGCCAAAGAATAAAATCTAAAGGGTCTTTCTTGTTCGGGTCGTTTGGGTCGGCTCCCCTTTCTTTGGAAAGCAACAACATCTGCTTTCTGGTGTATTTCGAAAGCTGTCCATATGTTTTGAATTTCTTGACCGTAAAATACACATTACCCTCCCTTTCATAAGCAAAACCCCCTTCGACCAAATTACTGACAATCTCGATTATTTTAGCGATTGCATCGGTGGCTTTAACATAATGCGCCGGCGTTAAGATGTTTAAGAATTTGAGGTCATTTAGGAACTTATCGGTCCAAAACCGACCAAGCTCTTGCCAATCTCTTTGTTCTTCTTTGGCTTTTCTTAAAATGTCATCGTCGATATCGGTAACATTTTGCGTGTAATTAATCCTCAGACCCCGGTATTGCAAATATCTAATTAAGGCGTCAAAAGAGGTATAAGTAAAGGCATGCCCTAAGTGAGTTGGACCTTCCGGCGTAATTCCGCAAACGTAAATACTCACCTGATTTTGTTTGAGCGGCTTAAATTCTTCGACTTCTTGTGTAAGCGAGTTATAAAGTCTCATGTAAGCTATTTTACATCAACCAGTTGAAAAAGTGGTGTATAATTTAACTCTTATGAAATTTTTATTTGTCTTTGCGCATCCCGACGACGAGACTTTTTCAAGCGGCGGGACCATTGCTAAGCTCACGCAAAATAGGCACAAGGTTATTCTGGCAACTGCCACCAAAGGCGAAGCCGGCGAACCGGGCAATCCGCCGATTACAACTAGAGATAAAGTCGGCGAGGTTAGAGAGCAGGAGTTAAGAAGAGCGGCTAAGATTATGGGTATTCTAAGGATTCATTTCTTAGGCTTTATTGACGGCAAGGTAAGATACTCCAGGAATAAAAAACTCCAGGGAAAGATTTTAACGATCCTTAAAAAAGAGAAACCCGACGTTGTAGTGACTTTTGACAAGGGCGGCGGTTCAAATCATCCCGACCATAAAGCAGTCTCAAGAGCGACAACAACGGTTTTTAAGGAATATAAAAATCTGGTCAAAAAACACGTCCGCCTGTATCATACGGCCATGCCCAGAAGTTTCATTAAAGAGTTTGAAAAGAAAGGTTTAGGCTATAACGCTTTTGGGAAAGTCAGAGGAGTTAAAGACGATAACATTACAACTGTTATTAATATTAACGATACCTTGCAGACAAAAATTAAAGCTCTTAAAGAACATAAGACTCAACATCGGGACTGGGAAAGGTTTATCGAAAGAATTAAAGATGCAAAAGTCTCCAATGAATTTTTTAGACTCGTCGACGAGAACAACTTTGCTTAAACCCCTAGAATAGTTTTCCACCAAGAGGAATTTCTTTGGTCGGAGTAATTAAAACCGCGTTACCATTTATATCGGCGGCTCCAAGCGTTAGCACTTCCGACACGGCCGGACCGATTTAGCGCGGCGGGAAACTGACCGGCGGATTTTTTAACACCGGCTTTCGGCCCAAAATCACTATGCTAATTATAGTAAAAGCAGAATGGCTGGAGTAAAATTCTCCAGCCATTGATAAACCACAGTAGTGATTAGTGCTTACTTAGGTTTAGTATCCTGCCCCGGTAGTTGGCTGAGCCGGTGGTTGACCTGCTCCTGTTGGCCTTGCAAATCCTCCTTGCGCCGGAGGATTAATCTGTATATCCGTAGCTGTTACAGAGCCATCGGAATTGGCTGTTCCGACAACGTTAACCGTATCTCCTGTTTTAATATCCGTTAAAGTCGCTTTTGCCGATTGGGCAAAGCTTGTGCTAGTAGAAAGTACAACAATTTTCGTACTTCCATCGGACATTTTTACTGTTAAGCTATTAGCGCTCATACTTAAGACTTGTCCTCTGACCGGTCGAAAAGCTGCCGAGCTTTGACCAGCCTGGCCAAATCTGCCGGCGAAATTACCACGTCCGGCTGCACTAAGGGTTGACGTTTGATTTTTTTGATACATCATTCCGCCAAAAAAACCTCCTAGCAGCGCGGCGACAATTAATATTACCGCGATTATTAGCATTGTATTTTTATTCATCTTTTATCACCTGCCTTTCTTTACATATTTTTGTCTTTTGAATTTAGTTTACTCATAACGTAAGGCTTCAATTGGACTTAAATCGGCGGCTTTTTTAGCCGGGTACCAGCCAAATAATATACCGATTGCTCCCGAAACCCCGATTGCCAAAAAGATTGAAGAAATAGAAATTGCAAAAGGCAAACTAATCAGCGTTGAGATAACGTAGGAAAGCACTATTCCTAAAATTGCCCCGGCTAATCCTCCGCCGATAGTTAAAATTATTGCTTCAATTAAAAATTGCGCAACGACCAAACTATCTTTTGCCCCCAAAGCCTTACGAAGACCGATTTCTCTGGTTCTTTCGATAACTGTTACCAGCATGATATTCATGATGCCGATTCCGCCGACCAAAAGTGAAATAGCGGCGATACCGGCCAGAAGCGCTGTAAAAGTACCGGTGACGGAAGAAGCGGCGTTTAAAATGTCTGATTGGGAAGTCATCGAAAAATCGGCCTGGGTCGGATCGCTGATTTTATGTCTTTGTAGCAAAAGATAGCCGGCGTCGTTTTCGGCCTGAGTAATCGCATTGGCATTTGCTGCCGATAAAGAAATATCGTTAACATAATCTATCCCAAAAACCGTTTTCTGGGCCGTGGTGACCGGAATAAAAACGATATCATCCTGATTAGCAAAACCGGTTCCGCCTTTGGAAACGGTAACGCCGACAATGGTAAAGGGGATTTTATTAATACGGATTGTCTGACCGGTTGGATCGCCGCCGCCAAAAAGGTCGCTGACGACCTGCGGTCCGATTACCGCTACGTTTCTGGTGCCTTGAACATCCTGATCGGTAATGAATGTCCCCGAACTCATCGTCACGTTGTGCACTCCTGCGTAATTAGCCGTTACTCCCGTAATTGAGATGTTACTATTATTTCTTCCGGCCGTTACTTGACTGCGCCTTGA
>Ga0182027_10004815_pt1 | contig 20722 bp, 22 predicted proteins | sample 712E1DmetaG_FD_121300 | JGI IMG/M metagenome (GOLD analysis project Ga0182027, IMG submission 121300) | Permafrost microbial communities from Stordalen Mire, Sweden - 712E1D metaG (Illumina Assembly) | ecosystem: Environmental > Terrestrial > Soil > Wetlands > Permafrost | place: Sweden...
CCTTCATCCCTTCGCGTAGACTCCCGGGCAACCCAATCGCTCGCAAACCTCCTTATCTTCGCCGATCGAGTTCGCCAAGAACACGCTGATCAACAGTCCTTGAGCCGCTGCGTGTCGAGCCAAAGAACCCGCGAGCCGGTTAACAGAACCCTCGTCGAGCCTCATGATCCCTCCAATTCCATTCCGATCCATCGCCGCCACAAACTGCGCGGCCGCCTCATGTTGATCTTCGACGTAGGCGATCAGCGAATCCGGCCGTTGGTCCTCATCCAAGATCGGCATCGGAATACCGTCGACATAGCGCACATCGACCGCCGATCCATACGGCGCGGAGTTCAGTATCTCCAGGAAGATGCCCCCGTTGAACCGTTCGTCCGGACCAATGATCGAGTGAAACTCGCATTGTTTTGGCGTCGGCGCCAACTTCTCATATTCGTCAATTCCCAGTTGTCGCGAGAACAAGAAGACCGGGCAGCCGTTCATCCCGACATTCTTCACCAAGTGTTCCACAGACCAGCCTGTGCCGCAAAGATCCAATAGCAGGGTGTCTTCCGACAGGCATGCCTTTGCATACCTCAGGTAATCCTCCGACGGAGATGTCCGCGCCAACCGGCTCGTATAAAAATATTCCGTTTCGATATTCGCGCCTACAATTTCGGCCAGCCGCCTAAATATCTTCATCCAAAGTTCTCCGTCCCGACTGCTGAACAACACTTTCTTGAGCCCGTTCTTGGAGATCAGTTTCATCAACCGGACGCTCGCCAATAGCAACATCGGACAATTCAAGGAAGTCTGTAGATTCATCAGCTCCCTCGAGATGTGGTCATTTGCCCGTGTGCTCAAACGGGCCTCCCGGCACAATAATGCCACTTCCGGGAGATTGTTCCGAGTCAGCCAAACCTCGGTTTCAAGCAGCGCCGAAGCCCGGTCCAAATGACATCGGATCCCGAATTTCTCCAATCCTTTCTTGTCGTTCTGAATGTTGTCCCCGGTGTGGCGAGCGATCGCGAATCGTTGCAGCAGCCGCGGCCAGATATCCCCGGTCGCCTTGCCGTTCGCCGAAACGTACAGTCCAACGTTCCGACGAAGACCGCACTGCTCAAGCAATCTCCGGATGGTTTTGGTGTCCAAATACATATCAGACACCAACAAATCTCCGTCCCTGACCTTCGAGAGGTTGTCCACGATGGGAATCGCATTCGCGCATTCCACATCGATCTCGGCTTGTTTCAGCGCCCCGCACATCTGCGGCGACCAACCCTTCTGCCGCGCCAGCTCCAAATAGATCTCGTCGAAATTGTATCCCTTCCCTGCAAGCGACGCCTCCGCCTCGATTCTCGCGCGAGCGAATCCCTCCACACGCTCTCGTTTCTCCACTTGCGCGAAAATTATCTTCGGATCGATGCAACGCCGTGTGATAAGCGTATCGAACACGTCATAGCTATTCACGAGCGGTCGATACCTGTCTGGCGTGTCTTGTTCCATGTTGCTCCCCCTCTATGATCAAATTCGTCGCGTCGTCATTGTCTTTAAGACCACCGTATGGTAACGCGCATGACCATGTTACTTCATCCGATGCACGGACCACGAGGCCTGCATCGCAATTAGCATTCCAAGTCTGTGTGTATCCTCCTGGATGAGGTCTTTTGGGAAACAGGCGAGGCCCTCATCAAATGCATTGGGATCTGAATCGATGAACATAAGCCTTCTGAAGGAATTCCACAGCAAGTTATTCATTTCTGTGCCTTTTGCCTGAATCTCGGATGCGTCCGCATCCTTCGAGAGCGAAGTCAGATATGGAACCGTTAAGAACGCCTTAAGGCGATTTTGCCATACGAACTGTTTGATCAACAGGTCTATAGGTTGGGTAAATATCACAGAATCGTTAAGCAATTCCAGATATTTTTCTTTGCTATTCTTATTAAATACCAAGGACGAAGTGCCGGCGAATTGCATGTTATGCAAATCGACGACGTTCAAACGCATGTCGCATGATTTCTTTGCCACGAAGAGTTGAACCATGTTCTGAATCGAAGGAATGCACGCATCAGTAAATATGATATCCCAGGGTTGTCGTTCCAATTCCTTGATCGCCAGTTCAATGCCCTGGGCGGTTCGGGGGCTAAGCCGTGTATCGTCCTCCAGCAGAATCAGGTGATCGTCGATTCCGACGGACCTCCTGACTGCTTCCCGATGCCCCATGCTAAGCGCGATTGCGCCTGGAGCTCCCCTGGCGCCGAGTTTTGAGATATCGAGCGAATTCTTGTCGATCGCTGGGAATCGTTCAATCTTCCACGTTTGAGGGAAGAAGCTGGCGATGTCTTTCTGAAGGTGAGCTCTGCGATCGGCCTGACGATCGAGGTTTATATAGATCACTTGCATTGGCTTATGCGGTTGTCTGGGGCCCATTCATGACGGAGCAACCATCTCACGGGCGCCAGCGGGCTCACCGTAAAAGCTCCAATCCTCCCGGAGCACCGGTGTAAACCGAATGTCGGACCGCAGGATGAACTGCTTCTCGCACTTGATGCCGAGCTGGTCCACCAGGTTCGAGAAACAGCTGTCGATCAGGATGAGCAGGCGGGCATTTTCAAGGACCCTCAGCCAATCGAAGACGCAATCGGTGCGCTCGTCGATTTCGATGCATTGCAGGTGCTGGAAAGCCGGCGGCACGAGGACCTGGCGCTGCACATTCGAACCCTGACGGTGCGACACGACGTACTCGCGATCCTTCACGACGGCTTCGAACAGGGCCTGCTCGCGATCCGGATCGCGGCGGATTGACAACCTCCATTTCTCGGCGAATGGCACGCCCGCAATCGCATACTTGTACTCGTCGAACTTGAGGCTCGTAGAGAGGGCCTTGTTACTGATGGGCGTATTCGAGAGGAAGCTGTAGAGCGGGATCTTTCGCTCGCAGGGCACCGCCTGGAGCAGCTTCACCGGTGTGTTCAGGAATCCGTCGATTGTGGGATGAAATGGAAACGGGATGAACTTCACATAGTCGACCGCGTTCTGGAACGAAGGCAGAAACCGCGCATCGATGGGCCAGTAGACCTCCACGCCCCGATCGTGGTAGTATTTTGCGATCGGAAGCGCGATGATGATGTCGCCAATCCCGCGGGATTGAATGAGTCCGAGTGTCTTCTTCATTGTCTGACTGATTTGGCCACCAATCATCTCACGGTGCGATTGCCTCATCGGGGACGATCTGTCGCACACGACGAGCTGTCCGCGATCTGCTCGGCCGCGGACCGGCGGACACTCAACAGCGTTTGCCAGGTCCGATCGTCGCCCGGCCGCTCCGCATAATCCGCCAAGGCGAATCGAACATCTTCGATCAACGAGGACGGGTTCGCCGATGAAGCCGCGCAAACGGAACATCGCGGGGCAGTTGCCGTGGGCATGATCGGGATATTTAGCAATGTCCGCGCCAACCTGAGATTTGAATCCATTAGTAACTAATGAACAGCATCTTGGCAGAATCGATTTCACTAGTTAACCGAGGATTCATTGTTCTCGGAAAGAGATCCATCACTAGCAGGCAAAGACTGCCTAGCCCGGATCTCTCGCACCTCAATCCGTCGCATGGCCACTGTTTGCTCGGCGCATACGGTTGCCGGCCCTGTGTGCATGAGATCCGGGCTGATGGCCAATCCTCACCCGGAAAAAGAATGGCCCCCGCGCCAGGCGGGGGCCTTCATGGGGAAACGGTCAACGAAAGTCTTGCGCTTACTGGATCAGCTTTAGCGCGACTTGGGTCGTCTGGTTGGCTTGCGCAAGCATGGCCGCGCCGTACTGCACCATTACGTTGAACTTGGCGAGATTCGTTGCCTCTGACGCCACGTCGACGTTCGAGATCTGGCCGGCAGCTGCCTGCAGATTCGTCTCAGTGGATGCATTTGCCTGGGAGTCGAATTGCAGAGAACTCTGGTTCGCACCGTTCACGGCTCGGGACGCCGCAATGGTGACAACGCCGTCGCCGCTCGTCAGAGTGACTCCATCGAGGGTCCCGGTACCGAACAAAGCCTTGCCATTGAAGTTCATGCCGGCCAAAGCCGTGAGTTCGTTCTGCAACGTGGTCGATTCTGTCGCGTAACCGGCCGTATCGGTCGTCGTCATCGTCGGATCGCCAGAGAGCGACGCCAGTTGGGCGATGCGCGTTGCCATATCGCCGGCAGTCTTGAGGACGCCGTCCTGCGCCTGCAGGAACGAGATCTTGTTGTTGTCGGCCGATACAACCGCAGCGGTGTCGTTGGCCGCCTTGGTCAGGCCCATCGACGCAGCAAGACCTCCGGCATCGTCCGAAGCCTTGACGATTCTTGAGCCGCTCGACAGTTTGTTCAGGCTGTTTTGCAACTGAAGATTCGAATTCGCCAGGCTGTTCGAGGCATTCGCAGCTGCAGTATTCGTATTGATGAATAGTGACATGGGATCGTTCCTTGATTTTTTCGTGTCCAATGCAGCTTCCGCTGTCACCACGGGCCCGTGAAGCTGCACCGGCTGATGGTTGTCTGAAGGGCGTTGACCGTGGCCATGATGTGGCAATTCAGCAACGATCAGGCCATCAAGAATACGAGCTGCATTACATGCTATTCATCAATTTCTTAGCGCCTAAGAATTTTTGAGAACATCGTCACACGCCCAGCCGGGATCGAACGACATGGCACGTGCAGGCAGAAAATACCCAGGCAGGGATGGCGCTCCTCCTGCGCCATTTCCAAAAATAGAAAGGCCTCCGCGCGAGGCGGAGGCCAATCATTGGGCAAACCACGAGCGACCGAGCAACGCTTACTGGATGAGTTTCAGCGCGACTTGGGTCGTTTGGTTGGCCTGGGCGAGCATGGCCGCGCCATACTGCACCATCACGTTGTATTTTGCCAGGTTCGTGGCCTCAGAAGCCACGTCGACATTCGAGATCTGCCCGGCGGCTGCCTGCAGATTGGTCTGGGTGGACGAATTCGCCTGGGCGTCGAACTGCAGAGAACTCTGCTGCGCGCCGTTCGTTGCACGGGAGGCCGCGATGACAGAGACGCTGTCGCCGGTCGTCAGCGTGACCGCGTCGATCGTCGAGGTACCGAACATGGCCTTGCCGTTGAATTGCATTCCCGCCAAGGTGCTGAGTTCGGTCGTCAACGTGCTCGATTCCGTCGAATAACCAGCGGTATCGCTCGAGGTCATCGTCGGATCTGTAGCGAGCTTTGCCAGTTGCGCAATGCGGGTCGCAATGTCGCCGGCAGTCTTGAGGACGCCGTCTTGCGCCTGCAGGAACGAGATCTGATTGTTGTCAGACGACACTTTCGCGGCAGAGTCATTGGCCGCTGCAGTCAAGCCCATCGACGCGGCAAGTCCGCCCGCGTTGTCCGAAGCTTTGACGATCGCCGAACCGCTGGAAAGCTTGTTAAGGCTGTTCTGCAGTTGGAGGTTTGAGTAAGCCAGGCTATTCGCAGCATTCGAAGCTGCGGTGTTGGTATTGATGAACAGTGACATGGTATCTATCCTTGATCTTGATGCGACGTCCGTTGTCGCCACGTGACCGGGGGAGAGGCTCCGGTCCGCGCCAGCCGGGCGATTCTTCGCCGCGGATGAACTGTGTTACGACGCGCCCGGAGAAAAATTTAGCGGGTTTCCGCAAAAAAACTGCGGGCTCAATTATCGGTGGATTCGTGCCGATAGCTGCTCTTTGGAAACCACCTTCCAGCCATGGCCACCAGCACCAGCTCGATTAATGTCACCGGGATCACCTCCTCCAACTATGGCTCCTTCGACTGGCAGTCTCTGGTCACGGAGATGATCCAGGCGGACAGCGCGCCGGTCACGGCTTTGCAGGCCAAAGTGACCGCCAACCAATCGCAGATCAGCGCTCTCACAACCCTCCAGACTGATTTCACCCAGTTGCACTCCGACATTCTGGCGCTCACGATTCCATCGCTGTTCACCTCGCGCACCGTTTCGTCCTCCGATGCAAGCTGGAATGCGACCGCCGCCAGTGGCACCCCCGCGGGCGTCTATTCAATCGCCGTCACCCATCTGGCAACAGCCGCAAGCAGGGTTGGCGGACAAAGCATCGCCGCCCCATTGAGCGACTCCAGCACGGTCACGGGTCTAACGCTTGCCACATTGCCCACCGCAACCGCCGTCACCGCCGGCAATTTCACGGTCAACGGCCAGACGGTCAACATCGCGCTGACTGATTCCCTGCAGGACGTGTTCACCAAGATATTCACGGCGACCAATGGCGACGTGACCGCAAGTTACGTCCCTGGCAGCGACAAGATCCAGTTGGCCAACACCGACAGCGGCAACTCGAATGAGATTGTTCTCGGCGCGGTTAACGATACGAGCGATTTTCTGCAGGCGGCGCAATTGGCCAACAACGGCACCGATTTGATCGCCAGCGCCAACCCGCTCGGCTCCGTCGCCCTCAGCGCACCCCTCTCCCTGGCGAATCTGAAGACCGCAATCACCGCCGTGGATGGGTCCGGCAATGGCTCCTTCACGATCAACGGCGTGAACATCGCCTATAATATCAATACGGATTCGCTGTCGACCGTGCTGAAGCGAATCAATGCTTCTTCCGCAGGCGTCACGGCAAGCTACAATTCCACGACCAACAATGTCATTCTGACCAACAACTCCACGGGGGATACCGGCCTCGGTGCGAACGACGTTGTGCCGACGAACGGAGAGGTCGGATTGCTCGGCGCCCTCGGCCTGACCAGTGCCTCGACGCTGCAGCATGGCCAGAATGCGCTCTTCACGGTCAACGGAGGCCCCCCGATCTCGAGCGCCAGCAACACGTTCAGCCCAACCACCCTTGGAATTCCCGGCCTGACAGTCACCGCGGGCACACCGACGACTCAAACCATTACTGTTGCGCCCGACGCAACATCGATGACAACAGCGATTCAGAGCTTCGTCACCGACTACAACGCCGTCCAGAATGCCATCAGCGCGGACACAACCATCACGACTGGAACCGACGGCAAGCCAGTGGCTCCGGTGCTCTCCAGCGATCAAGATGTCGCGGGCTGGGCATCCAAGCTTGAGTCGTTGATTTTCGAGAGCGTTCCCGGACTTTCCGGCACCGTCACGCGGCTGGCAAATCTGGGCCTCGACTTCGATGCCACTGGCCAGCTCAGCCTAAAAGACAGCGGCAAGCTCCAGGGCGCGCTCACCAATCATGGCTCGGACGTCGCAGCTTTCTTCACCCAGGCTTCAACGGGGCTCGCAAGTAGCGTCAACACGTACCTGACCACGCTCCTGAGCCCCTTGGGCAGCCTGGCCACAAAAAGCAGCGCCTTGACCTCGGACGATACCGACCTCAACACCCAGATCACCACGCTGCAGGCCCAGCTGACCCGGGAGCAGGCTAATCTCACGACGCAGTTTGAGGCCATGCAATCGGCCCAGACGACCGCCCAAAGCCAGCTCAACTATCTCAACGCGGTCGCCAGCCTCCAAAAGAGCGGCTCATGACATTCCACCCCAGCCAGCGGACATTCTCACCGTCGTCTAATCATTGCATGGCCACGTCGTCCTCTTCGATCACTCGCGTCATCCTGGCCGCCCTCAGCTTGGCCGCCCTCTGGCTCGCCGGCGGGTGCACGTCCACCGGCTCGCTCATCGATCCGGTCACCGTCGGACCATTCTTCAAAGCCAGGAACTTCACCGGCGTGCCGCGCCTTCCTGCGAGACTCCAACGTGTGGTTCTGCTTCCAGTGGCCGGCGTCCCCGGCATTTCGAACGAGACCCTGGCATCATTCGACCAGGTGATGCTCGCAGAACTTCAACGCCAGTCGCGCTTCGAGGTTGTGGTGGCTGATCCGGCTGCAATGGAGCGGCTCTGCGATCGCCAGCGCCTGCTTTCCTCGGACACCCTGCCCCCGGAATTTTTTCCCCTGATAATGCGGGAATATGGCGCGGACGGAGTCATGTTCGTCGACGTCACCGCCTTTTCCGCATATCAGCCGCTCATCCTCGGCCTGCGGGCCAAGCTTGCCTCCGCAGACGGCACCATTCTATGGGCATTCGACACGCTCTTCGCTGCAAGCGATCCAACCGTGGCCAATGCCGCACGGCACCATGACCGCCAGCGCCATTTGGCGTCGGATCCGGGCGACACCAGCTATACTGTTTTGCGCAGTCCCATGCGCTTTGCAGATTACGCCGCTGCAGCGGCTTTCACCACACTCCCACCGCGATAATCTGGTATCACTGCCGCTCAAGTTTCTGCCCAATACGTCGATTATTTCCCCTGAACCCAACGGCGTTCCCAGCATGAAGACCGGGCTGACCGTTACAACCCCGTCCTCCATGATCCAACCAACATCTCCATCTGATGCAGCTGGACGCGCCAAGGCGCTTCAGGCCGCTGCAACCAGGACCAGCCTTCCTTCCAACGCCACGAGCGATCGCCTGTCGACCGCCGGCATCGACCAGCTGCGTGCGGCCCTGAAGGCCCAACCCGAAATTCGTCCCGAAGCCGTCGAACGCGGTCGCGCGCTTGCCGCCGATCCTGCGTATCCTTCGCCCGACATCATCCGGCATATCAGTGCCCAGATTGTGGGTTCGCCCGATCTGGCTGACGCCGTCAGTTAACTTTTCCTCTTATGGTGCCCAACGCGTACGCACGCACCTACCAGACTCAAGCGGTCATGACCGCCAGCCCGGGACAGCTCGTCCTCATGCTCTACGATGCCGCGTTGCGCTTTCTGGCACAGGCACGTGTTGCGCTCGAGGGAGACAAGAACGACTGGCACCGTTTCGAAGTGATCAACGAAAAGATCAAGAAAGCTCAGAATATCATTACAGAGCTTCGGGGAACGCTCAACCACGATGCAAGCGCCGAGATCGCCGCCAATCTCGACCAGCTCTATGAATACTACAACCGGCGCCTGTTCGAAGCGAACATCAGGAAGGACGCCGCTCCCTTGATCGAGGTGGAGGGTCTGCTGCGCGAATTGCGCGATGGCTGGGCGGAAATGCTGCAGCGCAGGGAAGACCCCAACGCCGCTCCCCTGGGACGTCTGCAGATTGTCGCCTGATGCAAACGCCGGGAGAGACCTTTCAGCGCCTGGTTGCGGCGCTCGAACAACTGGTCGCCGAGGAACAGTGTGTCGTGCGCAACGGCGAAATCGAAAGAATCAGCGCTGTTCAGCATCGCGCAGAGGCAGTCATCGCCCGTCTTGCCGAGTTGCGCCGGGACCCTGGATTTGAGACGCGGGGAACCGAGCCGCTTCTGCAACGTCTCGCTGCCCTGCAGGTGCGCCGCGAGGCAACGGTCGAGATCATGGACTCGCGCCTCGCCGAAATGCGAGCCTCCCTCGCCGATCTGGATGCCGCACGGGGCCGCCTCGGAAAGATGCGGAGCTCCTATGGATCTCCTCATCGGGCCAGCCGGCAGGAAGTCTCCAGGCTGAACTTGTCCGCTTAGGAACCTGGAGGGCAAAGCCCGACAGGTTCCTGGCCCGCATATTTCACAGTCTTAGCCATCACCACAATCGTTCGCCTGCTGGAGGTTCCTGTGGTGGCGATGGTCACGGGATATGCGGGCTCAGCCCGGATGTGCCGGCCGCCAGGCGTAACCCGGGGAACACCTACAATCTGCACGCAGGCTATCGAGTAGAGTGCGAAACATCCGGGCTAGCCGGCCGCGGCGAACAGCGCGTTCCCGCTTGGGATCGCTGCCGGCGGGCCATCCAGCCATGCCTCCGCCACCTGCTGTATCTCGGCCCCCCACTCCACGCCTGGAAGCGTATAGAGCTCGACCGTGCGATGCACATCACTGCTCGCCCAGCTGAGATGGACCTTCACGCAAACGCGGCCGTCGGCGAGATTGAAATGCTGCAGTTGCAGCTGGCCGCGCGGCTCCGTCCCGTTGAGCGAGCGGGCGCGAAAGCTGAGCCGGGCCAGACCGGTGTGAAAATTCACCATACGCGATGACTCAAGTGTCATGCCGTCGGAATCGGGCATGCTGCACCGGATGGCCTTTTCAATATCCGCGAGCAAGGAGAGGAGACGGTATTGCATGGTGCAATGGATCTTCCTGAGAGTGTCGGCACAAGGTGGCAAAACTTTAGCCGTTCCCGCAAGAAAGAGCGCAATTCAGATTTTGCGCTCGGCAGCAAGGAATGATGGAGATTTGGTTCGATTCCGCTCCGCACTTCCCCAGCCTGCTATCCAGTATCCAGTTTTCCGCCCTGCCCACTCCTGTCTGCCATGTCGCTCGAAAAGATCCTCGTTCTGGACGATGAAGCCATCATCCGGAATGTGTTGGGAGAGATTCTCCGCCGCAAACACTGCAGCGTAAGCGCCGCAAGCTGCCTTGCCGAGGCGGAAAGCCTTGTCGCGCGCGAGTCGTTCGACTTGATGTTCGTGGACGTGCGTCTTCCCGACGGCGACGGGCACCAGTTTCTGGAGCGTGTTGGCCTCCTGCCCGAACGGCCGCCAGTCGTGATCATCACGGGCTACGGAACCATTGAGAGCGCGGTCGCCTGCATGCGCGCCGGCGCGTTCGACTACCTGATCAAGCCCTTTACACCCGGCCAGATTGAGATCGTCCTCAAGAAAGCCGAGGCGCACCGCCAGCTGGTCAAGGTCAACCGCTATTTCAGCGAGCGGGAAGGCCCGGCTGGCGAGATCATCGGCAACAGCCCGGCGATGCAACGGCTCCGCCAGATCATCGACCGCGTGGCGCCGACAGACGCAACCATCCTGATCACCGGCGAGAGCGGCACCGGCAAGGAGATGGTCGCCCGCGAGCTCTACCGCCACAGCCCGCGCCGCAATGAACCCTACATCAAGGTCAATTGCGCCGCTGTTTCCGAGAACCTGATCGAAAGCGAGTTCTTCGGACACGAGAAAGGCGCATTCACAGGAGCCTCCGACCGGCGCGAGGGCCGCTTTGAACTCGCCAATCGCGGCACGCTCCTGCTCGACGAGGTCAGCGAGATTCCGCTGAATCTGCAGGCCAAGCTGCTGCGCGTGCTCCAGGAGCGGGAATTCGAGCGCGTCGGCGGCAACAAGACCATCAAGGTCAACGTGAGGATACTCGCGACGTCCAATCGCGACCTCCTGCATTTCGTCGACAAGGGTGAGTTTCGCCAGGACCTCTATTACCGGCTCAATGTTTTCCCGGTGCATGTTCCTCCGCTGCGCGAGCGGGCGGAGGACATCCTCGAGATTGCCGATCATTTTCTGCAGCGTTTTTCGCGAAAACACGGCATCCAGCACGGTGGGTTTTCCGATCATGCGCGGGCGGCCATGCTTGCCTATTCCTGGCCGGGAAACGTGCGTGAGCTGCAAAACTCGATCGAGCGCGCGGTCATCCTCACAGGGGAAAACCTCGCAATTTCGTGCGCCGGGCTGGGGCTTCCCACGCTCAGTCAGCCCGCCGTTTACGCCATCCCTGCTGCTCCGTCCGACCAGGCGCGCGTGGCTGGGCCGACGGCCGGCCAGGCGCCTGAGCCCGTCGTTGCATCCGCTCCGGAACCGCCGCCCAGCTCGATCCCCGCGGCCGTCGAGAATCGCGAAGAATTCCGTTCCACGGATTCCACTGCTCCGGTTCCGGACGAGATTATCCCCCTCGACGAGATCGAGAAACGGCACATTTTGGCGGCGTTGCGCCACACCGGAGGCAACCGCACCCGCGCCGCAAGCATGCTCGGAATCAGCATCCGCACGCTTCGCAACAAGCTGCAGGAATACCGCGCGGCCGGCATCGTCGGCGCCGAGGACGATTCGCCTGGTGAATAACACGGTTGCCCCGGTTTCTTCATGGAGGCGCGACGCCCTCGTCGCATTTTCCGGGGGGCATGCGCGACGGGTGTTTCGCATTGTCAAAACAAAGCAATCGCGACAAGACCGCCTTCAGCGTGAACTGCGGCTGTGACTAGGGTCCGGACCTGCGCAATACTAGGTAAAATCCCTCAAGATTTCCACGAGCAGCCCGATATCGAAATCGCAGCCGAGTACCATGACGCCTCACATCAGCCGGCGCAGCTTCTGGATCGTCGTCTTCTCGGCGACGCTCGTATTTGCGTGGACAGGCGCTGCTCTGGTGCTTTCCGGCCGGATCCTCCAGCCATCGCGGTCGCCACTGTGGTTGGTATTGACCGGCGCAGCATGCGCCGTTGGCGCGGCCGGATCGTGGCTCTTCCTCTTCCATCGCGAACTTGCGCGGTGGCGCCAGACCTGGCGAACCCTTGTAAGCGGATCCAGCCAGCTGGCACTGGCCGCTGAAACCGCAAACGTCGGCCTGTGGGACTGGGATCCGCAATCCAATCGCATGCAATTCTCCGAACGGTGGCGGAGCCAGACCGGCTATGGCGACGCTGAGATCGAGAACAGCCTGCTGGCATGGTTGCGCCTCGTCCATCCCGAGGACGAGCCCGGCCTTCGCGCTGCGCTCCACGCCCATGCGGGCTGGCCGCATGCCGGATTCGAGGCAACGTACCGCCTACACCACAGGGACGGCAGCTGGCGAACGATGCGCGCGCGCGCAACGACGGTGCCGGGTTCCATCGGAAACACCGCGCGGCTGGTCGGCGTGCAATTTGACGTCACCGACCGCATCCAGGCGGAGGCGGAGCAGCGCAAGCTCCAGTCGCGATTGCTCGAATCCCAGAAATTGGAGAGCCTCGGCCTTCTCGCCGGAAGCATCGCCCACGATTTTAACAATCTGCTTTCCGGAGTGTTGAGCAACGCCGAGCTCGCTCAACTCGACCTGCCTCCCGAAAGTCCGGTGACCACTCGCGTGGACCAGATCAAGCAGGCTGCAATGCGCATGGCCGACCTCTCGCGCGAGATGCTGGCCTACTCTGGCCGCGGGTCGTTCAACGTGACCTACGTCGACCTGAATTCCCTGATCCGTGAGATGTCAAACCTGCTGACCACGGGCATCAGCAAGCGCGTTCAGCTGTGCTACAAGTTTGCCGAGGACCCCGTGGTAATCGAGGCCGAAGCCACGCAGATCAGCCAGGTGCTGATGAACCTGATCACGAACGCCTCGGACGCGATGAACCGGCAATCCGGTACAATCACGCTGACGACCGGTGTCGTCCAGGTGAACGCCGCCGACTTCAAGGATTTGCCCTGGGCCGCGGAAATCCGCGGCGGTTCCTATGCATTCTTCGAGGTCGAAGACCAGGGTTGCGGAATGACGCCGGAGACTGTCCGGCGGATGTTCGAGCCATTCTACACCACCAAACCGAACGGTCGCGGCCTGGGTCTCGCCGCTGTCCAGGACATCGTCCGCAGCCATCACGGCGCGCTGCGTGTTCGGAGCGCGCCGGGAGCGGGCACCGGCATCCGCGTGCTCCTGCCGGTTCCACGAGACATGGCGGGCCCGGCTGACACAGCCGCTTCAACGGAATCCGGCTGGCGCTGCACCGGGACGATACTCGTCGTCGACGATGACAAGACCGCCCGTGACACCGCCGCCACGTTGCTCGCCCATCTCGGATTCGAGGTTTTGCAAGCCGTCGACGGCAACGATGCCGTCAGGTGTTTCCTTCGTTCTCCGCGCTCAATCTGCGGTGTCCTTCTGGATGCGACGATTCCCGGCCTCGAAGGGCGGGAAGTCGCGCGGCTGCTGGGCGCCGAACAGCCCGGCCTCCCCGTGCTTCTGGCCAGCGGCTATTGCGAAAGCGAAGTGATGAAGAGCTATGCCGGCGTGCGCGTGAACGGCTTTGTGCAGAAGCCGATCGAACTCGGCCAGCTGAGCAACATTCTCCAGAATCTCCTGGCAGCCGATGCGCCCTCTGCGAACGATTCAGAGCACGCAAACATCGCTGCTGCCTGGCATCCGAAACCGGCCTGGGCATAGGAGCGTGTCGGATTCGGCGAATTCGCTCAATCTCGGTTTAAGTGGCGGCGCAAAGGAGCCGATTCTGGCGTCATGAGTTCCGCTGCCATCGTTGCTGCGCCGGCCACCGCGCATTTGGCCGGCAAATATCTCACCGTCGGATTGGATCGAGAAGCCTATGGAATCGCTGTCCTTAAGGTGCGCGAGATCATCCGTATGCAAAAGATCACGCCGGTGCCGCAGATGCCCGCTTATGTCAAAGGCGTCATCAACCTTCGCGGCCGGGTGATACCGGTTGTCGACCTGCGCCTCAAGTTTGGCCTCGAGGCCGTCCTTGCCGACCGGACCTGCATCGTCGTCGTCCAGGTCGCATTGTCTTCCGAGCAAAGCGTGCAGATGGGGTTGATCGTCGACAGTGTTGAAGAGGTGGCAACCTTGACCGACGCCGAAATCGAGCCGACTCCGGAGTTCGGAACCAAGCTCAACACCGAGTACATCGTCGGCATGGCGAAGGTGAAGGGTCAGGTAAAGATGCTTCTCGACATCGACCGCGTCGTCGCGCCCGAGACCGTTCGGACCATGACACAGGCGCTGTAGCCTGTCCTAGGAAACAGCGCTTGCGTTGTAGCCGGCCGCGCTGAGGCCGGCCCCGCGGCTAAACCGCGGGCGAACCCCACGGAACCACTCCCAAATCCGCGGGCACCATTTTCAGCCGCGCCCGCAGGTCCGCCCAGATCGGCCGATCGAACCGCGCCGATCGACTGAGCAATTCGCGCAGCGGCACCAGAACGAACGCGCGCTCCCACATTCGAGGATGCGGGAGGACGAGTTCCGGCCCGGCGCGCGTTTCCCCCTCGTACAACAACAAGTCCAAATCCAGCGGCCTTGGACCCCACCGCACCTCGTGCTCGCGACGCCGACCCGCCGCTGCCTCCAGATTGTGCAAGACTGCCATCAAACGCTCCGGCGCGAGTGTCGTCTCGATGCCGATCACCAGATTGAGAAACTCCGGCTGATCCGGCACGCCCACGGGCGCCGTCTCAAAGACCGGCGACGCTTCCACCGCCGCGATGCCAGGGGAACTCGCCAAGCCGCCGAGCGCGCTGCAGATCGTCGCCCAGCGGTCACCCAAGTTGCTGCCAACTCCGACAAAAGCCTGCTGTTCCAGCACCGCCATAAATCAGTTTGGATGTCCTCTTCCGCAGCTGGCACCGTGACCCAATGTGGCGCCGGTCTCTGGCCGGCGATCCCGCCAGTCGAAGGCTGGCGCTGCGTTACAGTCCGACTCCACGCGAAAAGCCGCAAGATCGTCACGGATCGCGAAGCAATGTGGAGATAATCTCATGCCGTGCTGCCACGCTCGCGGCGAATATGCACAGCAACCCCGGCCGTCACAAAATCAACCGGCGGCCTTGGCTTGACTACCTCGACCTCGACGGCCTGCACCGCCGGAAATGCTCGCAGGATCTCCGCCGTCACGGTCTCCGCCAACGCCTCAACAAGCTTTCGCGGCGGTCCCTCCATGACTCCGCGAACAACCTCGTGCACCGCCCGATAATCGACCGTGCGGCTGAGATCGTCGGTGCGGCCAGCATCACCAAGCGGCAGTTCCAGCTGAACCGTCACTTCGAAATCCTGCCCGCGCGCTGTTTCCTCGGGCAGCGTCCCGTGATGACCGAAGAAACGCAGCCGGGAGAGGGTGAGCGTGTCAGAATTCATGTTGTGATCTGTATGGAGGCGATGTCGCACTCCTAAATCTTTACAGGAGAAAACGGAGGAAACTGAGCCGGAATCGTTCACTTTCGTTCGTCTTCTCCGTTTCCTCTGTTGCCTCCTGTAAAATGCTTGGTTGAGGCCCCTCTCACTCTCACTTTCACTCTCACCTTCACTCTCACCTTCACCTTCACTCTCACTTTCACTTTCGCCGTCCTGTTCGTTACCTCCTGTAAAAATGCTTGGGCAGGTTGTGCCTGCATGTGTCAGGCCTCCCAGGCGATTCCAGCCTTGATCGCATCGGCCATGCGAACGAAGCGCAACATCGCAGCGACATCGTGCACCCGCACCATGTTGCAGCCTTGTTGGATTCCCCACACAATCGTGGCCCCAGTGCCGTCCAGCCGATCCTCAACTGGCGCCCCAAGCACCAATCCGACGGTCGACTTGCGCGAGGTGCCGAGCAAGACCGGATACTGAAGTGCCGCAATGCGATCGAGATGCTTCAACACTTCAAGATTGTGGGCAGGGTCCTTGGCAAAACCAAACCCCGGATCGAGCCAGATCTGATGGTCCGGGACTCCCGCAGCCCGTGCCACCGCGCGGCTCAGGTTCAAGTCGAGCATCAGATCCTCCCAGAAATCGCCATAATTCCGGTCCGGCCGGTTGTGCATCAGGATGATCGAACACCCCAGGCCGGCCACTGTCTCGGCCATCGGCGAACGCGGCAACGCCTTCATCGGCCCTCCACGTTCAACGATTTCCGCGGCACTCCGCCTCTCATCCGCCGTCCAACCATGCAGGCAGCCCCAGACGTCATTCACGATATCCGCCCCGGCGTGCACCGCTGCCGCGGCCACTGCCGCCTTGTACGTGTCGATCGAAAGGGCAGCCTCTGGGAATGCCCGCCGGAGCGCCGCGATCGCCGGCAGCACCCGGTCGCACTCTTCCGTTGCGCTGACCTCCGCCGCGCCCGGCCTGGTCGACTCGCCGCCAACGTCGAGCACGTCGGCTCCAGCCGCGAGCAACGCAGCTGCGCGATCGACAACCGCCTGGGGCGATTGCAGCTGTCCGCCGTCTGAAAACGAGTCCGGCGTGACATTCAGGACTCCCATCACAAGCGTGCGCCCGCCCGGAATCGGCAGCGGGCGGCCATGGGGACTCTGCCAGATACCAGACTGCATCGCACTGTAGTACGGTGCCGCCGGGCACGCGATCAAGGCTGAAACGCCGCAACGCCGGAGCCTTTGCGAAGGCAGGCCGCGCCGCTACGGTCCACCGTCAATCCGCAGACGCGCCCCCGCCGCACGCCAGCCAGGCACGTCAGGCGCTTGACCCGCCCGGTTTTCTCCGGATAATTGCGCCGTGCTGCTGGTCATCGACAACTTCGACTCTTTCACCTTCAACCTGGTCCAATATTTCGGCCAGCTTGGCGTGGAGCAGCGCGTTTTCCGGAACAACGAGATCACTCCGGAACAAGCGCTTGCACTAAAGCCCGACCGCGTCCTGCTGTCGCCAGGCCCTTGCTCCCCGCGCGAAGCGGGCGTGACGCTCGACATCATCAAGGCGTTTGCCGGAAAGACGCCCATTCTCGGCGTGTGCCTCGGCCATCAGTCGATCGGCCACTACTTTGGCGGACGTGTGGTGCGTGCCGACCGCCTGATGCACGGCAAGATGTCGCCGATCTTGCACCGGGGCACCGACGTGTTCCGCGGTATGCCGTCGCCATTTCGCGCCACCCGATATCACTCGCTTCTCGTCGAGCGCTCCTCGCTGCCTGACTGCCTTGAGATCACTGCCGACACTGCCGAGGGAGAAATCATGGGCCTCCGTCATCGGACGCTGCCGGTCTGGGGTGTGCAGTTCCATCCCGAATCGATTGCGACTGAGAGCGGGATGAAGATCCTGGAGAACTTCTTGTCGCTAAACTGAGTTCAACACCGAATGCCGACCCAGAAATGATGAATACACCCGGCATTTGTGCATGTTCCTCCGATCAATTCGCAAATCGCCACTCGTAAATCGTCACTTGCTTCATGCGCTGCCCGAAATGCACTTCGATTGAGGACAAGGTGATCGACTCCCGCGTCGGCAAGGAGGGCAACACCATCCGGCGCAGGCGCGAATGCCTCGAGTGCGGCTACCGCTTCACCACGATCGAGAATCTCGTGCGCGACGGCATCATGGTGATCAAACGCGACGCGCGGCGGGAGGAGTTCGCCCGCGACAAGCTCTTGCATGCGATCCGCGCCGCGTGCCATAAGCGTCCTGTCGACCTCGAGCAAATCACAATGATCGTCGACGACGTGATCGATGCGCTCGAAGCCCAGTACGAACGCGAGATTCCAAGCCGCGCAATCGGCGAGGAGGTCATGAGACACCTGCGCCGGATCGATCAGGTGGCCTACGTGCGCTTCGCCAGCGTCTACAAGGAATTCCGCGACGTCTCCGAATTCATGGAGGAGATCAACAACCTCGGGAAGCCCAAGGAATGACCTGCAGCGAAGACCTTCGCCGTCTCCATTTCATCAATGCGCTGTTCGCCGGCCTCACCGACAACGATCTCTACCTCGCGCAGCAAATCCAGTCGGCCATCACCACGAGCCTGACTGAGGCGGAAAACCGCCCGCCTTCCGATCCAGCGTTCACCGCAGCCGCGGGACGCCTCCTCGAACGGCTCTTCGGCCGGCAGCAGGACCATGGCTTTTTTCATTGGGACGCAGCCGAATCGACGGCCTCCGCAACGCCGCTCTTCACGCGTCAGAACGTGATGGACGGGCTCAAGAGCCTCGCGCGGTATCGAGAATCCACCTTGCTCGTCACCAACCTGCGGTCGGCGCATTGCCCTCCGGACCACCGCTGGACGAGCCGTCGTCAGTGCGAGTACGACGAGTCGCTCGCACTGATCCGCGACCTCGCCGCCGCCCGCACCCGCCCCAGCGCGAGTCTGAATCTGCTATTCCTATAATATGGAAACGATCTGTTTTACAGGAGGCCGCAGAGGAAACAGAGAAGATCATGCACCCTCTGTTTCGCAAGGCGGACGGTCTTACCGAAACGATTATCGCAGCGGCGATCGAGGTCCATCGAGACAAAGGACCCGGTTTGGTGGAATCGATCTATGAGGGGTGCCTGATGTGCGAACTCGATCTCCGCCATCTCACGACTGCGAACCAGAAGCTAGGTTTTGCGGTACGCAAAACCTCTCCGTTTCCTCCTGTAAAATCCTCCGCCGCATGCTCACACTGACCGGCGCCGATTCATGATCCTCTGCTCCCTCCGCGCCCTCCTGTAAAACCTGATCTCCATGCCCAAAACCATCTTCCAGCGCATCATCGACCGCGAGATTCCCGCCCGGATCGAATTCGAGGACGACCAATGCATCGTCATCCACGACATCCAGCCGCAGGCCCCGGTTCACCTGCTCATCATCCCCAAGCAGCCCATCGCCCGGGCCGACGACGCGACCGTCCATGATGAGCCTGCGCTGGGCCACCTGATCGTCACGGCAGGCGCCGTTGCGAAAAAGCTCGGCCTCACGAACGGCTATCGCCTGGTGATCAACAACGGCCCCGACGCCTGCGAAAGCGTCCCCCACCTGCACGTCCACCTGCTCGCACGGCGCCAGATGACCTGGCCTCCGGGCTAATGCTTGACAGTCATTTTGGCGACGCAAACGTGTGCACATGCAAACGCTCACCGTCACCAAGGCCCGGGCAAACCTGGGGCACTGGATCCGCCGCGCCCTCCGCGGCGAGGAAATCGGCGTCGTCCTGGGCGCCCGGCTTGTCGCCTTCCGACCCGTGCCGATTGAGGCTGGCGACTACATGGAACGCGAATATGGCCTGTCCAAAGTCGAGGCGGACCGCGCAGCCGCGGCCATCGCGCGCAACGCGAAGCAGGCGATCGCAGCCGGCGATTACGTGACGCTCAATGAAGCGCTTCTCCAACATGCCCCCGTCCGTCATCCTCTCAAGAACGGCCGCAGCAAGACTCGCCGAACTGCCAGAAGCTGAGCGGAAGGCGGTCCTGTCCGCCATCATGGACCTGCCAAGGAAGTTCGGGCGGCCTCATTTGCACTCTGGCCTTGGCATTCGCAGACTTCGAAACGATGTCTTTGAATTCCGGGCCAGCCTGGCGTTGCGAGGGTTGTTCTACTGTGCGGCCGGGCGCATCTACGTCGACCGGCTTGACAGTCACGACGGCCTGCAGAACTACCTGCGCAACGTTCGCTGAAACCAGATTCAGATCAATCTACAGGAGGTAGCGGAGGAAGCAGAGTAGATGAAGGATCGCGAATTATAGCGCATACCGCGCCATGTAGCACGGTGCTTTAGCCCGTGCTGCATCGCCTCCACACGTTGGTCCCGGTCGCCCAGCGCAGGCTGAAGCACAGCGGCGGACCGCTTCGCCCCACGCTTCGGGCTGGCCGTGGCTCGCCCTCGCCCCTGCCCACCCTGCGCGAGGCGCGTCGCTACCGGCTGACCTGGCGTGCAGCGCCGTAGCCTACGGCGAAGGCACGGGCGCAAGAGCAAGGCGGAAGCCCATTGCGGGGCTGCGGCCGCCCGGGCCGGACGGGAGGCGGAAGGCGGAGCGGCAGTAGTCGGCAACGACGTCCCAGCTGCCGCCGCGGAAGACGCGGGCCGCGCCCGAGGACGGGCCCGTTGGATCCGCGCCGCTTCCGCCCGGATAGCTGCCATACCAGTCCCGGCACCATTCCCAAACGTTGCCGTGCATATCATAAAGTCCCCACGCATTCGCCTGCTTTTGTCCCACCGCATGCGTCGTGTCGCCGCAGTTCTGACTGTACCAAGCCATCGCGGCCAGATTTCCGGCGTAGTCTCCCGTCGTCCCTGCCCGACAGGCATACTCCCACTGCGCTTCCGTCGGCAACGTGTATTCGTAGCCTTCGGGCAGGCGACCGGCCTGGCGCTCGCGCTCCGTGAGCTTCCGGCAGAACTGCATCGCCTCGTCCCAGGAGACCGTCTCCACCGGCGCGTCGCGACCAACGTTCTTGAAGTGCGATGGATTGCTTCCCATCAGCGCCTCGTACTGCCCTTGCGTCACCTCGGTCTTCCCCAGCCAGTAGGCCCGCGTCAACGTCACGCGCGTCAGTGGCTTTTCGTTCGAGTCGCCGTTTTCGTTTCCCATCGTGAACGTCCCCGGCCGGATATACGCCATTTCCAGATTCAGATCCGGCAC
>Ga0182027_10004817_pt1 | contig 20717 bp, 7 predicted proteins | sample 712E1DmetaG_FD_121300 | JGI IMG/M metagenome (GOLD analysis project Ga0182027, IMG submission 121300) | Permafrost microbial communities from Stordalen Mire, Sweden - 712E1D metaG (Illumina Assembly) | ecosystem: Environmental > Terrestrial > Soil > Wetlands > Permafrost | place: Sweden...
ACGAGATCGCAGATTGATCCGGAGGCTGCGGAATTCGTCACAACCAGCTTGTATTCGATCACGTCGCCAGCCTGGCCAGTGATGGAAGCAGTGAAGGCAGGAGTACTCGTACCGTCGCCGCGGTTGCGGACCGTCTTTGTGATCGTGGGCGCCGGACTATTGACGGAAAGGCTCGGACTCAAGGACGCATGGAGTCCGGCGCTGGTGGTCGTGCCGCTGAGGTTGTCGTTGCTGTTGCTGGAGGCAAAGGTCTGGCCGAGGTAGGTGAAGCTGACGCCGAGATTGTTCGGGAGGGAGGTTGCATTTGTGTTGCCGCTGATATTGAGGGTGCGCGCAACCACGTTGTAGTCGAAAACGTTGTTGCCGGCGTTGATGTCAGAAGCGAGCAGAGTGGACCTGGTGAAGTCGATGCGGCTGTTGCTCGAGCTGGTCGGAGGATTGACGCCCGAGGGCGCAGAACCTCCAACGGTGATTGAATCAGGCGTGATCTTGTTGGATCCGTTGGCAGTGCTGGAGACGTAGGCAAGTCCGGTGGCTGAACCGCTGCTGTTTGCCGGGGTGTCGCGAATGTCGATGCTGCTGAGGTCTCCCGCCGCGCCAAAGAACGTGGCATTGATGTGAAAAGTCGCTTCTTCGCCGATCAGGACGTTGGGGTCGGTGGAGATCGTCTCACTTGTGCCAACCAGGCTCTTGCTTAGGGTGACACCGACGACGCGAATGCCACCCTGATCGAGGGAGTAATAGTTGCCGGTGGTTGGGTTGCCGTCGTAGGCTCGGGCTTCGCCATGGACGCGCAGTATGAGCGTGAGCGGGCCGGGCGTGCCACGGTAGGCAGCGTTGACCTTGACGACCGCGCTCTGGCCCGAAGCGAGCGTGCCCACCTGTCCTGTGGTGAAGGGGGTCGCGCCGTCGACTGAAATGGTGCCACCGGTACCCCCGGTGCCGGGAGTCGTGAGCGTGATCGAGTTTACGGTCCATCCGGAACCAAGGCCGGGGACGTCAATCGTAATGAAATCGGCGATGGACCCAGTGTCGCCGTTATTCGTGATCGTGAAAACGTAGTCTCTGGAGGACGTGTCGGTAAGGAGCACATCGCCGGGATAGGTGAGATTGATGTCGAGATCAGGCGTGAGGGGGTCGTACGAGACATTGTTGGTCTGCGAGCCTGCGTTGCCGCAGCTGTCGGTGTAGGCGAGCTGGGCGGTGATGTTGGCGGTGGCCGGAGGCGTCGGGTCGAGTCCATTGCCCGTGGTTTCCGGTGAGGCGAGATTTGGGAAAGCGGCGGCAAAAGTAGTGTCATATACCGTCGGGCGGACATAGTAGGTGACGCTTGCGCTCTCGCCGTAGCGGACCAGGCGGGTCGACGGGCCGGTCAAGGTAAACACCGGAGCAGCAAAGTTCGTGCTGTTGGTCGACACGCCGGTGATCGAAGTATTGGTGCTCGTGAACGTTACGGGTCCGGTCGTGTCGAATGTGGAGCCGGCCGGGATGGTGGCGGTGATGACAGGATTGTAGGCCGTGCCGCCGTTATTGGTGAAGTTGACTACGACCTTGCCGCGACCGCCAGACAGCTGGGTTACGGTCTGAGTGAGTTGTGTTCCGGACAGGACGGGGACCATCACGATCGTGGCGGCGCTGGTCGGCGAACCCGGCGTCGAAACATCCGAGGCGACGTTCGCGCCTTTATTGATGCAGCCCCAGGTGACGCTGGCGGTCGGGCTCGCCAAAAGACAGTTATTCCCGAGAATCTCGGTGATGACGTAGGTGGCGGATCCTCCTTGTGCGATATCCGGCAGAGAGATGATCAGTCCGGAGGTGAATGGCGTATTGGCGGCCAGGCCGGGGCCATTGATCACGGCGGTGCCGCCGGAGCCGCTGAGAGGATCCGTGAGACGAACATTGCTGGCCGTTGCATTTCCATTGTTTGTGACGACAATCTTCCACTGCACGGTGTCGCCGTTACCCCCGTAGACCGTTGAGCCGAAGCCTGAACCCGCTGTTATATTGCTCCCTGTCTTGGCGACGGTGATTGACGGCCGGAAGACAGGAATGGTGAATGTCGCTGCTGGAGATGTGACCGCACTTCCGCAGGAGATGGTTGCCGATCCGGAGGCTATCAGGGCCGGCGACTGGCCGGCGAGGATTTCTGTGGCGGCCAGGTTGAATTTGATGTTGACCTGATTTGTGCCACTGACGCCGACTGGAACGAGTTCGGCGAGAGGCGGGATCGCGGTCGAAGTCCATGTATACGGACTGCCGGATGCCCCGGTTCCCGTTCGACCAGCGGAGGCATCCACGTATGATGCACCGCCATCGGTGCTGTATTGGACGGTGCCACTAATAGAGAAACCGGCGCTGGGCGGGACGACATCCTGAACGGTGACTCCTTCGATGTTTGTGGAGCCTGTGTTCTTGACGACAATCATCACTTCGCCGAGATCGCAGAGACGGGCGACGGTGTTGGTGGAGTCGTTGACGACCTGCATCTGACCGGCCGGGAAGACGAAGGCGGGCGGGAGCCGGGAAACAGTCGAGATGGAACCGTCGCAGCCCCAGGTGGCCGAGATCCGTTGGGTTGTGTACGAGACGGAACAGCCCGACGCAACGCCGACATTGGCAACCACCTTGATTGGGATTTGGAGGCCGGAAGCAACGTCGCCGAGCGCCCAGGAAAGGTCCTGGCCGCTGACCGTGACAGGGTAGCTGGGGTTGGCGGTATTAGTGGCGCTTTGGTCAATGGTGATTCCGGTCGGAAGAGTATTCGTCAGCACTGCGCCATAGGCTATGCCTGCATCGGTGTTGGTGACGTAGGTGACGTAGGAAATCGTCGGGCTCGTGACGGTGACGGAGCCGGGTGTGACGTTGAGCGCAAGCGTGGCCTTGCGAACGGAAGACGGAGCATAGCTGGCCGATGCCGTGTAAACGCGAGAGCCCGCGGCGGTCGTCTGCCAGCTATCATAATCGACCTTGGCCGAGAACCCGGTCAGCGATGTGTCGCCGGTGGACTTGCGCCGGACCTGGACCTGGATCGTTCCGGCGCCGGTGAGAGGGCCGGTGTAGGCAAACGTCGGGTTGGTGCCGCCGTTGGCATTGTAGGTGATGGTCCCTGAAGTGAAGACGCCGCCGTAAACAGGCGTGTAGGTCGTGTCGTAGGCAAAGGGTGCGCCGCTATTCTGAAGTGTGACGAGCAGGTTGTGCGCCTGTTCGACGTTGCCGTTGCCAATCGTCAGGGTGAGAAGTTCGTTTTTGCAGACTTCCAAGGAGGAATTCATGCTGATGCCGATGGTGGCTGCGGCGCGTTCGATTGTGTAGAATACGCCCTGGGTAAATGTGGACTGGAGGGGCGTATTGCAGCCGCCGGAGGTGCCTGTGCCCGCACCCGCGAGAGTAAAGGTTGTCAGTTGCGTGACGGCCAGCGCCGAGCCGCCGCCGAGCGCGGAGTCCGGAGCGGTTGTGCGGTAGTCAAACGTGACGCTATGGCCGGCGACGGCACCCCCGAGGAATCCCAGGTCAATGCTAAAACCGGGTGCAAGCGTGGTGACAGAGCCACCGGGGACAGCGATGGCGCCGCCACCGTCGAGGCGGTAGGTTAGGGAACCTGGCACGAGGGTCATGCCTGTGACTCCGCCAAAGTGGTCGACATAGGTGGAACCGGTCCATGTGCCAGGGTAGGCAGGTCCAAACGTGTAATTCGCTTCGAAGGGGATTTGCTCGCCCTCGCCAGTGTTTCGCACGCCAGAAGTCACCGCTGCCTTTCCGGTTTCGTAGAAAGTCCCGTTGGCGCCGTTGGTGACGTCGAAATACTGGCTGGCGATGAGCCCCGGGTTATTGGAGATGAGGAAACTGGCGCTGGCGGAGGCGCTCAAGGGGCAGCTTCGCGAGGATGTCCCTGAGGTTGTGGCGGTGGCGGTCGGCTGGGTGCCGGCGTTGCAGGGATCAGGGTTGACGGAGAAATTGATGGCCAGGGTCTGTGAGGACGACAGGGCGGCTTTGGGAACGGTCCAAGTAAGGATCTGGCCGGCGACGCCGACCGCGCCTGCACTGGGTATGCTGCTGAGGTAGGTGATGGAGGCGGGCAAGGTCTCGGTGACGACAATGGGGTCAGTCGAGATGTTGCCCGGGTTAGCTGCCGAGAGGGTTACCTGGTAGCTCCCTGAGGCCTGGATGGCGATGCGGTTTGAGCTGACGCTCTGCGAAAGACTGAGCGACGGAGTGTCGGAAGCGGCGGCGAATGACTGGGACTGTTGGGGAATCGTGTAGGCGTCGCCGCATCCATCGTTATAGGTGGCGACGTAGTTGACGGTGCCCGCACCGGACGCCGAACAGATGTTCGTGGGTGCAACGTTGAAGGAGAGCGTGGCGCTGCCGCCGTTGGCGATGGTGCCGCTGTTGGCTGTGTAGGTGAAAAGGCCCGTGCCACTGGTGTATGTCCAACCGGCTGCAACCGAACTGACAGTGAGAGGAAGGTTGTTGAGTGTAGACTGGAGCTTGAAGGCGTACGCGGAACCGAGGCCCGTGTTATTGATGGTCAGGGTGACCGCCGTCGGGATGTTGTAATCGAGATTGACGGTCGCTGGCGCATAGGCGACCAGCGGCTGCAGAAGGTTGATCTGCACCGAAGCCGAGCCTGTCACCGGAGTGGAGTTTGCGAGATTAACGCTGGCGACATTGTTGACGATGGTGCCGCAACTCAGGACGGTCGCGGTGGCATTAGCCGTGAAACTCGCCCCCGGCGCCAGGTAGGGAAGCGTGAGGATGGAACCGCCATTGGACGAGGTCGCGGCGAGTGCCGGGGCCGTTTGAGCAAGGCTGAGAAAGCCAAGATTATTTCCCGTCGGATAGATCGAGGACTCGTTGATGGTCACATCGAAGATGCCGCCCAGACCGGTGTTGGTAACGGTCACGGTGAATGGGGCGGTGCTGTTGACGGACAGGGTCTGCTGGCTGGGAGTGATGTTGACCGTGGTGGCTCCGCCCTGGACGAGGATATTCTGTTGGGCCGTAGTGGCACTGCCGAGCGCGCCGCCATTGGTGAGCGAGTAATTCTCGCTGTAGGTGAGCTGGTAGGTGCCCGAGCCAACTGTCGTGGCAGTGGTCAGGCCGTAGTTGAGGGTGATGGAGGAGGCGGCCGGGAGGTCGTAGGCGGAGCCGGCGAGCGTGAGTGTGAACGTGAGGAGCGAGCCCGCCTGGCTTGCGGAAACCGTGAGCCCTGGGGTTGCGGGGGTGGTGCTGACCGTCGCGGTTCCAGGGACGTAGCTGAAGCCGGTGGGCAGCGTAACGCTTAGGGCGAGGTCAAAAGCGGTGGCATCTCCGGAATTAGAATAGGTGACGCCGAAGGTGTCGCCGGTTGTTGTTCCGACCTTGGCGGAACCGTTCCACACGTTGCCCACCGTCATGAAGGTGCGTCCGGATTCGGCGGCCGTGAAGGCGGTTGCCGGTGTGTCAATTACGGGCTGGGCGAAACCCGCGACCGCAAAGAAAACCGGCCCGAGCAGAACGGAAAGCAGTCTGAAAAAGCGGGCCACAGGCACGGTGGGAGAGTGAAAGACAGCTTTCATGGAGCGCTTTTCGGACCATCGAAGCGAGCCCATTTCAGGAGACTCTCGTCGAACTTGACATGCAGGGTGAGGAAGAGGCCGTGGGCGGTTGCGGAGGCGTCGAAGTCCTGGTCGGTGAATCCCACCAGGTTGTAACCAAGACCGACGCGGACGTTTTTGGCGAAGGAGTAGCCGACCTCAGGACCAATGGCGTATTGGGCGTTGCCGAGCTTTTGGGAGAATGTCACCGAGGAGTTGAGCCCGGCATCCCATTTGCGGTTCAGTTCGAAGATTACGCGCCCGGCGAGGAGATGCGCGACGTACTGGCCCTTGGGGGCGTCGTCGTAGATTTCCCTGACAAATTTCGTCGCGTAGTGTCCGGCAAAGATCCAGCGGGAATCCGGCTGGTAGTTGACGCTGAGCGCAATCATGTGGACCTGGCGGTGGAGGTCCGTGGCGCCGAGGTCCGGCGAACCCTGCTCGTATTTGTATTCGTAGCGAAAAAGCGCATTCCATTCGTCCTTGCCCGTCTGGCGCCAGGCGAGGCCGGCGAGCACCCTGCCCTGGAAAAGATCGGTTGGGTCCGAATTGAACCCGGTCGCGTTCATGGCCGCCGCGCCTGCGCCTGCTGAGGGTCCGTTGCCGACGGTCTGAACGTTCAGGATGGTGCGGCCGAGGAAGGTCCACGCATCGTTGATTTTCCGGGCATAGCCGAATGTGTTAAGATAGTTGTCGCCGCTCGGTGAGTCCCGCCCCTCAACGCGACCGGAAGCCTTCCAGTCGGTTGGCCGGGTGTAGTCTGCCGCGACGGTTGCTGCGGTGGATTTGTCCGTGTCGAGCCCGCCAAATGGAGTGACGCGTTCGAAGGTCGTCTGGAGGCGGAGCCCCTCGGCGACGGGCCAGGCATTTCGCAGGCCCGTGGCGGTCTCGGCCTGCGCCCCATCGATGGCCTCCTTGATGCGATACTCGTTGAAGAAATGGGCGTCCCTGAGGTACTCAGTATCGATGCCGACAAGGGTGCGGTTGTTCTGCTGCGACGTGTTGAGTTCGAATGGACTGCCCAAGGTTGAGATGATTTCCTCTCGGAGATAGAGCCGGGTCTTGCTGCTGACCTGATAGTTGCCCCCCACGGCAACCAGTCGCTGGTCAGGGGTGACAACATCCTGTTCATATTCTCCGAAAACACTCGCCTGAGGCAGGTATGGAACAGGGGCGTCCGCGCGGACGCGCACGCTTCGGACGGAGATTGGAATGCCCTCGTTGGCCGCTGGAGTTGTGGTGGGTGTGGTTGTCGAGGTGCTCGATGTCGTCGTTGATGTGGCGGTGGCTGCCGGATTTGTCGCAACGGGGACCGTGGGCGTCTCAGTTCCCTCACTTGCGCGGGCTCCGATCGTCAGGCGAACATGCCCTGGCAACGTATGCACGACGTCGACTCGCACGCCTTCGTTGTTTCCGGCGCCACTCAGGTCGGCCGTGTAAACGGCTTCGGTGACGAGTTGGGTGTGTGGCGCGAGATCCTTGGTGATTTTGGCTCCGCCCTCGTCGCGCCCCGAATCAAGCTGGGAACTTGGGTTGTCGAACTGTTTGTCGGTCCTGCCGAAGAAGACGCGGGCGTCCATGCCATCGGATTTCCTGCGGAGCTCGACGCGTTCGCCAAAGCCTATGCCGTTCTTGAGGCTCTCGCTGCGAGCCCCTTCCGCGATGAGGAAGGTGTCTTTGCCGAGATTGACCGTGCCATTCGCGCTCTCGAGGTCATAGGGGGCAGTCGGATTCTCGTCGTGCACAAATGAGCCGCCGACCTCGAAACGTTTGGTGAGCTTGGTCTGCACGTTTCCACCGTAGACCCAGAACAGGGAGCCGCCTGAATCCACTTCGTAGGTGATCCGGAGGGAAAGCGGGTTGAAGTTGCTGTCCTCCGATGGCACGGGGCGGCGGAGCAGGAGCCGGCCCGTGAAAGGCTCGAACTCGTAGTCGGTGTTGCGGGCGAGCTGTTGCGTGGAAAGAATGACCGAGCGTTGATTACGGTCGCGGGTGAGGATCTCCACCGTCTCGGAATTCAACACGCCCGCGCCCGATTGGAAATTGAACGGGCCCGAAGTGCCATTGGCGGGAATTTCCTGGACGACCTGGGTGGTGCTGTCGTCGCTGGCCCACACCCCGGCCTTCACGTTCGAGTTCTCGTAGTGCAACCGCACTCCATTGAGCGAGCGGTTGTAGTCGCCGAGCTGACGGACTTCGCTGTCGGAGCGGGTATTGAAGTCGCCGAGAAGGGCGTACGAGCGGTCATGGTCGACGCGAACGTACAGATTGCCCGTGGACTGGGCATCGTAACCGCGGACACCGGAGTCGCCATAGACGGGAAAATACGCGTTCGGATCGATGTCGCGGAAGAGTGCGACATCATCTTTCCGCTTGTCGGAATCGTAGGCGACCGTGAGGAGATTATTGCCCTCGATTGTACCCTTGAGGTAGAAGGCGCCGCGGGCTGCAGAATCGCCGCTGCCGCCAATGCCCGCGGAGTTGCGCAAATCCTCCTCAAACGCATTGCTCGGTGTCAGCGCAATGACGGTTGGGTTTGGGATGCGCTGAAAACCGATGCGTCCATCGATGATGCCGGCGGCGATCATCGGCCGGAGCTCAGGAAGGAAGACGAGCTTCATCTCGGTTTTGAGCAATCCGGAGGAGACGACGATATGCGTTTCACCGGGGTTGGCCGGTGGGAGGAGCTTGAATGCGCCGCGTCCGCCGGAGATCGTCGTCTGTGTGCCGGGTTCGCGGGAATCGAGGTCGATGACGTCCCAGCGTCCGAGCGTTGTTTCCAGGGTAACCGGCATGCTTGCGCTGACCGGCACGCCATGGCGGTCGGTCGCCGTAACCTTGATCACGACAGGGGTGCGCCCGTCGGCCACGGGAGAAGGAGTGGAGCACTCCACCTTGAACTGGGCGAGTTCGTCGGGCGCGATGACATGAATGGTCTTGCGCTCGCGGACGTTGCCAAAGAGGTCGCTCTGGGTCAGCTCAAGGGTGTTTGAACCGGGATAGAGGTTGATTGCGATGTATTCGACGGCCTGGATTCCCGACTCGATTTGTTCGACAGTCTTGCCGATCGAGCGCTCGGGGACGGGACGGCTGTTGAGCAGGAGCCCGAGCTTGGCGCCGGCCTTGCCCTTGATGCGAACCGTGATCTGCGGGGAGGGAAGCGTGTCGCCGTCCTTGAGCCCGATGAAACCGGGCGCGGAGTCCGTGATGTCCTTGACGAGCTTTTCCAGCGGTATCATGGGCGTCGCAGAAACTGGTCGCTCCGGGAGCGAAGAATTGCCCGAAGTCAGCGTGCCTGCGGGCAGGACGTTGTTGAAACCAGCGGAGGTCGAATGGCCGCTGCCAACAACGCCGGAGGCTTCGCGGGCCTGAACGTCAGTGAGGACAGGGAGGACGCCGTCGGCTGTGATTTGGGTGGCGAGCGCCGTGGTCAGCTCGGAGATTCCGGAGTCGGATTGAGCGCGGCGCTTGGCGATGGCCGCGTAGAGCCCCTTCGTGGGCTTGACGAGCATGAAGTTGGCCTTGTGAAGCTCGTACTTCTTCAAGTCGACGAAGAGCGAACCAGGGTCCATGGCGAAGCGGGGTCCATCTCCGCCGAGTATGGCGCCGGGAGGAAGCGTATATGGATCGACTTTTAGAATATGGGTGATCGCGCGCTGGCCGTAGATGCTGTATTTTCCCTGCCCATCGGTGATGACATACGTGCCATCCTCAAGGAAAAGACGGACGCCCGGCACGCCGGGTTCGCCGGGATCCTGGATGCCATTGCCATTGGCGTCGACAAAGACCGTGCCGATGATCACGCCGTCCGAGTCGAAGACGCCTGTGTCGATGACGACCTGGGCGCGGGCGTCGTTGCTGATGAGCACAGGCGGTCCCAGCGATGTCGCCTGGGCGGTATTGACGCCGTCGCCCTTTTCCGCGCCGGGAACGATGCGAAGGCGATAAGTAAGAACCGTGGTGGCGCCGTTCGCGAGTGTCCCAATGTTGAACTTGATGACGCGAGAGGACGTGCCGGCGGGATCGGCATCGACCTTGCCATCGCGCCGCGTGGTGCCCGCTTCGTAGCGGAAACCGAGCGGCAGATTGTCAGAGATGAATGTGCCGTTGAAAGGCGCGCCCGAGGTGTTCTTGAGTGTCAGCGAGTAGATGACGGAATCCCCAATCTCCGCCGTCTTCCGCGAAGCAGTCTTTGCAAGCGTGAGTCCGGCGCTGAGCGTGGTATCGAGCGGAATGTCGGTATAAACTGAGCCGGTGGAGGTGTTGACGGGAAAATTGCCGCCGATCGAAGCAGGATTGCTGTAGCGGCGACCGGCGGGCTGGGCGCCAGCCGGGACGACGCTGGGGAACGTGTAGTTGGCCGGCGGGGTGACTTTCAGGAAGTAAGTGCTCGCGGAGACCATGGGGTAGCGGTATTCGCCGTCGGACTTGGTCACCTGAGTGGCGGAAAGGGCGGTGATGGCATCATCGTCGAGGACTCGCGCCGGTCCTCCGGCGTTGCCCCCGTTGCCGCCGCCGGTCACGTCGATAAGCGCAACTGTGGCGCCAGCCAGGGGAGCATTGGTGCGGCTGTCGTAGACAACGCCAGAGGGATCGATGAGAATCTCAGTCTGCACCGTAATGCCGCCGCAACCGGCGATTTCGGCGGTCAATTGGTCGTTGGGCAGAGTCTGAATGACGCCATCGCCGATCTTCGCCGGATTCACGCTGGCGTCCTGGGTTGGCACACTGGGGAGAATCCGGAAGATCCCCGTATTGAAACCGGTTTCAGTCGCGGTAAAGCTCTCGTGGTCCCCGGTGAGAGATGAGGTGATGACAACGGTGATGGTCTCGATGGTGTCCGCCCGAGCGTTGCAGGCGCCCGCAACAACCTGGATATAGAGAGGCGAGCCTAGATGAGTTGCAGGGATGATCGTGGCGAACTGGTCGTTGTTATAGTAATTGATGGTCGGTTTGGCAGTCGGAACGATCAGGTTCACCGTGTTCGATTCGGTGATTTGGGTGCCGCCCGAGTTCAGGGAATAGACTTCGGCTGTGTTTGGAATTGTGCCTGTCGCCATCTGGGTGACCCGGGCCTTGTAAGACACGCTGAATGACATGCCGACAGGGATCGCGGCAAAGGCATAGCCCACCGCATCGACCGAACCGAGGGAGGAAGGCGCGGAGGAGTGATAAGTGCCCAGAGGTTCTCCGGCGACATGGTAAAGGGGCGTGGAACCACTGGTCGTAAGGATCTGAACAAGCTGGAGATTGGCGGGAAGGTTATCGCGGACCACAATCCGGGAAACGATCGCACCGTCGATCGTGACGTTGATTGCGCTCATGTCCGCCGGATAGTTATTGGTTCCGGTGAGCGTATAGATCACCGTGTCGCCGCTCACCGCTTGCGGCGTGCTAATCGTCTTGAAGAACTGGAGGTCGCCAACGCCCGGAGTAACGACGACCGTGAGTGTGTCGGTATTTGAGGCGGTGGCGCCAGTTTCGGCCAATGAAACCGCAAAGGAGAAATGCCCGACGCTGGACGGGGGAAGGCTGGCCGGCTGGCTCGGAGAAACCTGTCCCGTGACCACGAAGTCGAGGGTCTGGCCCGGCGCGAGAGTCACCGTGTACGGGGCCAAGGGCAGGCGAGGCTCCCCAGTATCAACAAGTCCGTTGCCATTCAGGTCGAGGACGAGCTGCGCATTGAGGAGATCGAAAGCAGTCGCGCCAACGAGCGAGGGAGTGATCGTGTACGTGCCGGTGACGTTGCCGGTATTGGTCAGTTGATGGGCGAATTCGAAATAGCCGCCCGCAGTGCGGGTGAGGCTGTTGTCTTGAGTGACATTGATGAGCGGAATCCCTGAGACGACAACCCGGACGATATTCGACGGCGTTTCGTCCGACACGAAACTGACCGGGTCGATATAGTCGAGTATCGCCTGACTGGATATGCGCGTTCCCGGGTCTGGTGGGGTCGCCCGTCCTTCGACACCGAAGGCCAAGGCAACCACACCAGCCAATCCGAGAACTGCCAGTTTCCGTCGAAGACGGATCATGGATTCGTTCCAAAAAGACGCAGGATCGGCGAGGCCGACCATACGTCTATTGGTTGATCTTTACCGCGAAGGTGATGACCGAGCTCTTGGTCGAAGCCAGCGTGCCAATCGTAAACACGAAAGGCCCCGTGCCGCCGTTGGTTGGCGCCGTTGCCTTCGTGGTGTCACCGCCGACATTGGCGATTCCCTGCGAACCCACCCCGAAATAGGTCGTGTTTGAGGGCGTGCTGTCGTTGACCGTGATGGCGGTCGCGTCAGAAGAGCCGTTGTTGGTCACGGTAATACGGTAAACGATGACAGCGCCAGGAGCGGCGGTGAGCTGGCTGGTGGTAAAGGTTGTAACACCCGTGCCCGTGCTCGTGAGGTCGATGGCCTGCTCCTTAAGGATGACGAGGTTGCCGCGCACAACACTGGTTGCGTCCGTATTGGCGACGACGCTTGGAGCAGCGACCGTGCTGATCACACCAGACGTGGTGACAGTGACCGTGGTGGCATCGACTGCCGAGTCCGCCGCGCCAAGCGGCGCGTAAACCTTCACGAAGATCCGCGCGCTTTCACCAGGAGCCAGGCCCGCTGGTTTCACGCCGGTCGCACTCAACGTCGAAACGACTACAGGATCGCCCGAATCAAGCACGGCGTTGCCATTGATGTCGTAATAGACGACCGATGTGAATCCGGCGGCCGCAAGCGTATCACCCAGGGTGAAGGTTATTGTACTGGCCGATCCGTTGCCTTCGGTGACGTTGCCGTTGTTTGTCAGAATATGTTCATAGACAACCGAGCCGCCCGGGTAAGTCTGGCCGACATTGCTGGTCTGGATGGTGATGCTTCTGATCGTGTTGACGGACACGGCATCGCGAATGCTGTCGGTCGCGCCCGTGATCGGCGACGATGACTGGAAATAGATGGGCTGGGCGATGGGAGTTGCGCCAGCCGGCACGAATATTTCCGCTGTGATTGCCGTTGAGGCGGCGGGGGCGATGGTTCCCGTATTAGAGACGACGGTGCCGGCCTTCTTGAACGTCACGGTCCAGCCGGTGGGCAGAGTGCTGACGGACCCGAATGTGCCGGTCTGAGAAGCAACGAGGTTGTAGGTGTCCGGGTTTGAACTCGTGTTGTTGACATAGAGCGTGAAGATCGTGGTTGTTCCCGGGTTGGCTGGATTCGTGACGATGGCCGAGCCGTTCGAATTGCCGCTTTGCAGGCCAGTGCCCAATACGCCGCCGGAACCCAACGCAGCGTTGTTGGTCAAGTCGACCGTCGCGCCAGCAATCACCGTGAGGATGTCGGTAGCGACAGCGCTCACGCCGGGGTTAAACGTCGATGTTGCGGTCTTGTAGAGGTTGAAGGGGCCACCGGCGCCGGCCGTGCCGGGGAGCGTGGCCTTGACCACGACAAGATAGACGCCACCCGGAGCAACCGGGCCCGTGTCGGGGATGCCGTTGCCATTTGAATCAACCATCGGCGTAGCACCGTCGCTTTGGAAGAGCTGAAAGGTGGTGCCCACAGGGAAGGTATTGGCCGGTGTGAAGACGATGTCGAAGGTGTCAGTGCCGGTGCCGGTGTTCGTCAACGTATTGGTGTAGGCGACCGTGGAGCCCGCGTCGGCAGTGGGGATTGCGGCAGGACCGACGAAGGTGACCCCCGCCACCTGCGTGACAGTGAATGGAACGACGTTCGTTGTGAAAGGCGTCGCAGTGGTCGTACCGCCGGATGTGAAGACGAAGTTCGCTGAGTTGTTGATCACCTGCGGCGGGATTCCCGCATTGACGGACACTTGGAACGTCACGTAGCCCGATTGGCCCGGCGCAACATTGGCGACAACGAAAGTGGCTTTGCCCGTCGCGGTGACGCCGAAATCGTAAATGATTCCGGATTGGTTGTCGGTCTTGTCGGTATCAGTCAGGACAACGCTTGATCCGGTGACGCTCCATCGAGCGCTGTTGGTCACGTAGGTCATTCCGGTGGGAATCACATCCGTGATCGTAAAGGCGGTGGCGGCAGTGTTGCCCGTGTTCGTATAAGTCAGCGTGTAGGTAACCGGAGTGGTGCCGGGGATCCCCGAGGCTTTGTCGCTGCTCTTGACGACAGACATCACCGCATTATTCGTGACCGTGACGGTGTCGACGTTGGAGCCAGTCAGCGCGGTGTTGCCGGCTGATTGGGCTGTGACCGTAAGTGTGGCGACCTGACCCGATGTTTGGGCGGGCGGAACGATTGCAGCTACGACGAAATGAAACGAGGCGCCGGCAGCGAGCACTCCGGTACTCGTAATGGCAGTGTAGTTGTCGGGAAGGCCGTTTGCATCCGCGTCCGGATAAATAGCCACACCGGTCATATTGAAAGCCCCGGCAAGCGAACCCGTGCTGAGCGCGATCGTGTCGTTATCGTTGCCGTTGTTCGTCACCGTGTGAGAGAAGAACACCTGGCTGCCCGGGGTGGCCTGCAGCGAGTTGGCCTGCACGAGAGTCAGACCGTAAACCGAGGCCACCTGGGTCACCACCGTGTTTGAGTACACTTCCCGAACGACGTTGGAATTATCGGTGTAGGTCGCTTTTGCCTGGTTGCCGATATTGGTTCTGGCGGCTGGCGGAGCCGCGTGAAGTACGGTCAAGCCGAACCCGAGGGCTGCGGCTAGAATCAATGTTTCGAGGATCGGGCTCCGTGGTTGGCGGGATGCCGCGGGGATGGGCTGGACGGGTTTCATGAGATGCGCGGGTGCTCTATGTGCTGTGGTGTGGCGGTTGGTGTCGAAAATGCAGGAGTTATTGCTTCACTCTTACGCGAAGCTCGACGGTCAGCTTGGCTCCGGGGGCCAGGTCAGTCCCTTTCCAGCGGAGGCTTCGAATGCGTTCGTTTTCCGGAGCCGGGGCTTTGGGATCTTCTGGAAACTCGGCGAATTCCTTTCCGTCATAGCTGTACTCGAATGCGGCTGGAATGGCGGAATTATCGACCAGGACGGTTCCTTCGGGAATCGGGATGACTGCGGCGACATTTCCCAAAGTCTGGTGTCCATCGTTTTGATAGACGGCGGCATACCGTATCATATCGCCAGGGTTTGCAGTCTCAGTTGGCGTGTAGCTCGTCTTCCCATCAGCGCTTACGACGACCTTATCGACCGAAAGATGAACGCCCAGAGGTTCGCTGGCAGCATGCAGCAGAACGGCGGAGACGGATAATGATGCCAGAAGGCGTAAAATGCGGACCAATTTACAATTCATTCGCAGATAGGATTGTGGAAAAATTGGGCAGTCAATCGGTAAGGAGCTAGTTATTGCGAAAAATAAGTCAATATCCGGAGACGCTGTGGATTCCGTCTCAACCGCGGAATCTAGAATGAGAGGAGGCCTCCGATCGTTGCGGGCCTGGCCGTGCGCGGGTGACGCGGCCGGGCGCGCAAGCGCATGAAGACCGGCCGCCCGACGGCTCGTGCCTTGGTAACGTAATACGTTACTTCGGCAATCCGTACAACCCACCGCCCGCCATTCCCTACTCGCTTCTCACTACTCACCACTCACTGTTTTCCAAATCCGCGGCGTGGGTTTCACCAATGCATCTTTGCGTCCTGCCCATGGTGTTTTGCGCCGTTGTAGGATAAAAAACACCCCGCCGCTTTTCACCTTAACTATACTCGATGATAAACCCTGGTCGCAGCCCCAGCCAAACGACCCACCGATTGACTGAAGCCACTCGCTTGCGCTCGCAGCTACCAGTGCATCTCGTGGCCGCCTTCTTCCTGATGATTGTCCCGTTCCTGGCTCTCGGTGCCCAGGACCAGCCGGCTCCGACCCGGAAGAATGTGCTGCCCAAGCGCATTTACAACGCCGTCCGACTCGCCGGCCTTCCGCCCAAGATCGACGGCAAGCTCGACGATCCGTGCTGGACGCAAGGCGAGTGGCAGGGCGACTTCATCCAACGCGAGCCACACGAAGGCCAGCCGGGATCGCAGCCGACCCAACTGAAGATCCTCTACGACGACAAGTACGTCTACGTGGCCATCCGGGCCTTTGATTCCGAACTGGCCAAACAGCCGCGCCTGCGGGGCAAACGCGATGAATTCATCGGAGACATTGTCGGCGTGAATTTCGACAGCTACTTCGACAAGCGCACGGGCTTCGAATTCGACATCACCTCAGGGGGATCGAAGATCGACCTGATTTTGAGAAACGACGGCGTGGATATGGATTGGAACGCCGTCTGGGACGGGAAGGTCGGCGCCGAGGAAAACGCATGGACTGCGGAATTCCGCATTCCCTTCAGCCAGCTGCGCTACAGCAGCCAGCCGGAGCAGGTCTGGGGGCTCCATTGCTGGCGCTGGATCAACCGGTACCAGGAGGAAAGCGACTGGCAGCTGCTGCCGATGGACAGCCCCGGGTTCGTGTACTCGTTCGGTGAACTGCACGGCATCCACGACCTGCCGCCCTCGCGGCGGATCGAGCTTCTGCCCTACGTTCTGATGAAATATGCGACCACCGCGCCGCAGGAAGGCAATCCATACCGCCAAGGCACGAAGACAAGTCTCGAAGGCGGCCTCGATGCCAAGATCGGACTCGCCAGCAATCTCACCGCCGATCTGACCGTGAATCCCGATTTCGGTCAGGTCGAAGCAGACCCATCTGAGATCAATCTGACCACCTACGAGACATTCCTAACCGAAAAGCGGCCCTTCTTCCTGGAGGGGCGCAATATCTTCGATTACGGAATCGACGATGATGTGATGTTCTACTCGCGTCGCATCGGACAGGCTCCGGCATTCGATGCTCCGGTTAACGGGTTCGCGGATGCGCCGACCAGCACCCGGATCCTCGGCGCCGCCAAGCTGACCGGCAAGACGCCCGACGGGCTTTCGGTCGGCGTCCTCCAGGGGTTCACCGACCGCGCGGTGGCTGACGTCACCGAGAACGGGGTCGAGCGTCAGCAGACCGTCGCGCCGCTGACGAGTTACACGGTGGCCCGGGTCCAGCAGGACATCGACAAGGGAAACGCACTCGTCGGCGGGATCTTCACGGCCACAGCCCGCAACATCCATGATGACGCCCTCGATCTTCTTCCCGCGCACGCCTACACCGGAGGGCTGGATCTGCTCCAGTACTGGGACGATCGCACCTATTTCTTCAAGCTCCAGGGCATCGCCAGCCGCGTGGACGGTTCGGCCACGGCGATCCAGTCACTGATGCTCGATTCGGTGCACAATTATCAACGGCCCGACGCCTCATACTTGGGAGTGACAAATGGAGCCACACATCTTGACGGCACGGGAGGCAATCTTCAGATCGGCAAGGACAACAACGGCAAATGGCGGTACTACCTCGGCGCGGACTGGCGCTCGCCCGGGCTGGAATTAAACGACCTCGGTTACCTCAGAACGGCCGATCTGATGCAGCACTATGCCCAGCTCGAGTATTACGATACCAGCCTCGGCAAGCTCCTCCGGAAAAGTGACCTCCGTCTAAAGGAGATCGGCAAGTACGATTTCGGCGGCGAGTTTTTGGGGCAGGAACTCCAAGTCCACGACGACCTCACGTTCAACAGCAACTGGTCGTTTTCGGGGCAGGTCGTGTATGACTCCGAACAGTTGGATACGCGGGTGCTCCGTGGGGGCCCGGCGGTGTTGGTGCCAGGCAGCGTCAATACCTATCTCGCCGTGCAAACTGACAGCTCGAAGAAGAAACTGCTCAGACTGGAGCTCGACCAGGCCGCTTCGCAGGACGGACACTCCCACTACACCGAGATCGCTCCGGGGTTTTCGGCGCGGCTCTTCGACAACGTCAACGTCGAGACAAAGGTCTCCTATGAACATGACGTCGAGGACTTCCAATACGCCGGCACGGCCTCCGCGACCGGAGCCAATCGCTATGTCATGGGGCGGATGAATCAGAAGACGCTCTCCACGACGGTGCGCTTCGACATTAATCTCACGCCCGAGTTGTCCCTGTCGTACTACGGCAGCCCGTTCGTCTCCACCGGCCGGTTCACCCGGTTGAAACTGGTGACGGATCCGCGCGCTCCGCAGTATGACGGGCGGTTCCGCCAGCTCGACGCGACCACCGTCTTTGACGCCGCAAGCAACAATTACCGGGTCATCGACTCCGGCGGGACGTTCACGCTCGCAAACCCCGATTTCAGCTGGCGCGAGCTGAACTCGAACCTCGTGCTGCGATGGGAGTACAAGACCGGCTCGACAGTCTATGTCGTCTGGAGTCAGAACCGGACCAACGGAGATTTCCTGGGCGATTTCTCCGCCAGCTCGGAATCCCGGCGGCTGTTCGGCACCCACCCCGACAACACGATCCTCGTGAAGTTCAACTACTGGTTCTCACTCTAGCAGCAGCGTGGTCGGACTTCGTCCTCCGCGCTCTCAAGTAAATCGACGCAGATTTGACTTGCCGGAAAGGACGCGCCCCAGCGCGTGTGGACGCTGCTGGTACAACGGGCTGCGCCCGTTGAGAAAATGCCAAATAGTGGAACAACGGCGCAAATTGTGCGGCGCACCGGAGATGCACGCGCGATTTTGGACCGTGGAACGTGCGGCATCCTCCAATATTGCTTCTCTACGGTGGCCCTTCATCCTTCATTCTTTGTTATGCCCAACAACTACTCCCTGACGTCCATGAAGAAGGGCGCACCTGCCAAGCGCCTGATTGTCAATGGCGGCCCGTACGCCGAAGTCCAGAAGCGGCTCGCGAGCGAGCTCGCCATCCACATCAACAACAACCCGGTTTCCCAGGAAATCGAGGAGGTCAGCATCCGCTGGAAGGCTCCCATCGACCGCGAATACTGCTACATCGTCAAATCCAGCTGAGCTCTGATTCGCGGGGCAATCAAGCGCTGCAAGAATGTTCCGATACTCACGTCGATTGTTTCCGTGTCGTGGAGCATCAGGGCAGCCTTTCCGCGGAGACGTGACCCATGCTTATAGGTCTTTCGGTGATGAAGAACTAAAGACCGTTGGAGAAAGGCCGAAGAATACTCAACGCGCTTCCACTTCGCTCGTCTATGAATGGTCAAATCCCCGGCATTGCTGCTTCGCGCACTTGAAACCGAGGCACCCAAAAACATCCAAGTTCCCGTTCAATAGCCGGCCAACCGAAGTGGAGGGACATTCGCGTCAACAACAAAACAAGGAGAAGGTCGCCATGTTCAGCAAGATACGTACGTTCCCCAGCCATAGGACAATTATTCTAGCGCTCATTTGCACTGCCGCGCTATCCGGCGGGTATCTCGTCGGCTACGCCGCTGGAGGGCAGCCCCATATGCACGCGGCCCTCGAACAACTTCGGGCTGCAAGATCCGAGCTTAAAACTGCAGAGTCTGACAAGGGCGGCCATCGCGTTAAGGCGATTGCCTTGGTCAATGATGCAATCGCCGAGGTCGAGGCTGGGATGGACGTCGCCCGCTAGCGAAATGGACTCGACCATGCATTCAGCCGATCATAAGCGGTCATGGCAGAGAGCGTTTCTTTTAATTCCCGGTTTAGCAGTGCTCTTCTTGATCGGGTGTGTCACGGGCGTCGGTCAACCTCACATGGAGGCGGCGCTCGGCCATTTGCACTCGGCCAGGACAGAACTGGAGAGTGCCATGGCCAACAAGGGCGGCCATCGCGAAAAAGCAATCGAACTCGTTAACCACGCCATCACCGAGGTTCAAGCTGGGATGGACTACGCGGCATCAAGATAATGAGGACGGTCCTCAAGCCAAGGCGGTTCGCCACCATGTGCCCCACGCGTTGATTCTGATCGACAACCAGTTATTCTCGCTCTCTCGCGACTCGGAGCAATCCGGGCCGCTTTTTTGGGCGGGATTGTCAGGGAGGCCACCAGTACTCTCATGCTGCTCTCTGGACGACCTTCTGGCGGCCCATTTTGTTGATCGTTGAAACCGGAAGCCTCTGCGAGAGGCAGGAATCTAAGCACCCAGTGGGGGCATCGTCGGCCACACATTCATGGAGAAGAATCGTGCGCCATTCCTTCTAGCAGTTCACCGTGGCCTGCGCGCTCCAGGTGATCACGCAACACGCTCAGCGTAGCCTGGGAACCGTCGGCTTTAAGCAGAATTTGAAGCAGCTCCCGGGCGTGAGCGAGGTCGCCGGCACCTGCGAGCGCCTCCAATTCCCTGCCCCCACTTTGCGCGATGTAGTGGGACATCGCCCTTTTTCGCTCCGGGTGCGCTTCGAAGTGCTTAATTGTCGGGTCGAACATCCTCTTGAACTGATCGAACGGCTGGGCGGCAGCGGCTTCCGGGTAACGGTGCGCCTCGATCAGTTGATCAAAAACATAGCGTCCGAGAAGGGCCCGCGCACGGCTTTCTGCCGGCAGTTGATCGTAGAAGGCCATGTTCGCGGCGGCCTCGCCAAGCTGGTGATTGAGCGCGACCATGTCGACCAGCGACGACGTGTCGTTCGTATTCTCCAGCACGTGAGTCTTGGCGGCATCGCGCCGCTGTCGCAGGGCCTGCAATGCGGGGGGGTAATTCTGTCCAAGCTTGGCGACGCTGCTCAGCAGAGAGTTCAATCGCAGGTCGGCAAATTGCCGCGATTTGCGCATGCCGTCGTCGAAACACCAGAGGTATTCGGCCAGGGCCTTGACGTTCTTGCCCTGCCGGGCCAGCTCCCGCGCATGATCGTAACGCGCCTGCACATCCGGAGACGCTGCGCTGGCCATTTCCCGGGCCGCCTCTGAAGCCGGTGTGGCGGGCGACGATGAAATCGATGGTTTTGGAGTGACCTTTTCGTCGTGGATCGCCGGCGCCTCCTCCCTGCCCGTCTGCGCTGTTTCCGCAGGAGCAGTCACAGTGTGCGCCAAAGCCGCCTGCCCGCCTGCTGCGTCATCCGGTCGGGACGCAAGCTGCGGTTTCCCGCGTAACCGGGACCAGAACGCATAGGCCAGGATGCAAAGCCCGATTGCGGTCAATGCGGCAACGAACACGATTCGACGTCTGCCCCTGGCGTCTCGCAAGGGAGCCTCGTCCTCTGCCGGTCGCCCTTTGCGCGAGACCCTTTTTATCCCCAATCGCTGTGCCACCTCACCTGCCGATTGCGGCCGGCCTTCCGATTCCTTGGCCAGACACGCCAGAATCGTTTCACTCCATGCCGACGGAATCGGATCGC
>Ga0182027_10004818_pt1 | contig 20717 bp, 13 predicted proteins | sample 712E1DmetaG_FD_121300 | JGI IMG/M metagenome (GOLD analysis project Ga0182027, IMG submission 121300) | Permafrost microbial communities from Stordalen Mire, Sweden - 712E1D metaG (Illumina Assembly) | ecosystem: Environmental > Terrestrial > Soil > Wetlands > Permafrost | place: Sweden...
GATCAATTTAGGGCTCGAAACTTTTTGTCGTAACCGGTTTCCACTGAATCGCTCAAGCGGTTTGAGCAACGTGGCTGCATCAAGAAGTTTCAAATAGGATGCGACTGTTGAAGCATTTCCAGCATCTTGCAACTGCCCGAGCATTTTATTCAGAGAAAAGATCTCGGCGGGATGCATACAGCTAAGGTGAAAGACTTGCCGAAAAAGTGCAGGTTTTGTCACCGGCGTTAGAAGCAGGATATCCTTGTTAAGAACTGTTTCGATCAAGGATTCTCTGACGTAAGCCGCCCAACGTTCCTCATCCCGGTTTGAGTCCAGAAACACGCGCCAAGCACCCGGATATCCGCCGTAAAAAACGTACTCCTCGAAGGAGATCCCAAAGCATTTCCGGCATTCTTCAAAAGACCAGTGCGGAAAATGAACAATCTCAAAACGCCCCGCCAGGCTCTCGGAAAGGCCGCGTTGCACAAGCAAAGAAGAAGATCCCAGCAAGACAATGCAAAGGGACAGATTTTTCCGCTGGTCTTCATCGAAGCATTTTTTAACTACTTCGCTCCACCGCGGAATTTTTTGAACCTCGTCAAAAACCAAAAGACCGCGGGCCTGGCCGGATAGCTGACTGCGGGCTTCCTGCCATCTTTCCTCCAGCCACAAGGCATCGGGTGGAGAAACCTGATCGGCGGTATGATAAGAAGTGGGACCGTTCCACTTTTTCAGATACTCCAGAATAGCTGTCGTTTTCCCAACCTGCCGCGGTCCCAAGATCACTTGGATTGGCGGGCGAGACATGTCGAAATGCTTGGTTAATGCTTCGAGGTAGGCGCGCTGGAAATTGATGTTTTTCATAACTCTATATAGTAATGAAAGTTAAGACGTTGTCAACAATTTGTTCAGTCGACTGAACAAATTGCTAAACACTCAGAGCTTACCCCCAAAAAATGCTCGTCAGACATTTTATTTTCAATTTCTTCAAGAGCTTCCTGGAAGCGAGCATATTGGAGGCCTTCACTACCTGCCCGGACAATTTCTAGCAGCCGCCGAAGATTGAAATGCCTTACAGCCGCTGGCTCACTATGAGCATTTAAAAAATCCCGAATAGCCGCGGGAAGCTCAAGGGTTTTCAGAACTCGGGCAATGTAAGACCAATCTTCGCCGGTAATTTCAGAAAGACCGCGAACGCTTTTAATACCCGCATCTTCGCGTAATTGGTGATAGTAAGCTGCTTGCTTAAGGGGAAAGTTTTCGAGACGGCGGAGATAGGTTTGATGCTTTTCTAGGATTCTCTGGTCAATGGTTCCAGCTTGCGCGAAATCTTCCGGCCTTTCGCCAAAAACAAACTGTTGTCGCCGGTGCTGGAAGATGCTATAAAATGCCTGCTGGTAAATAAAAACACGTGAAGGGGTATCGTTGTTTTCTGGTTCGCCAGGAGTAAGCAGAGGGGCCCCAGTTTTTTAGTTGGCGGTAGAGGGAAATTGAGGTGGTCGCTGTTCATAAACATGGCTTTCGTCGTGCTTAGAGTGCAGGCGGCCGATTTCCCTCCCACACCCCGTATTGTTTCGAATGGAACAACACCACAGAAAAATTCATGACCGGCATCAGATGTTGGTGAGCTATCTTAAGAAATATATTTTTCCCTGTCTGCTTATCACATCATTATCCTTCCTTCTTTATTTCCACGTTCTCAACTTTAGTTATACCCATATGGATGATGCGTCGCTGGTCATTGACAGCCTTCGTCAATTTGCCGCAAACCCATTTTCCATTTTTCATGTATTTATAAAAAATACTTTGGCCGACTTATGGCCGCAGCTTTATTACAGACCCGTGTTCGCCGCCTCCTTCATGCTGAACAGCGTCTTGGGGACAAACTATCTCTCCGGCTTTTATCTTGTGAATATCCTGCTGCATGCCGTGGCGGCCTGCTCGGTATACATACTACTGGTAAGATTGCGATACGCCGGCCTTCCGTCGCTTTTATTATCCCTATTTTATGTGATCCATCCGATCATGGCGTCAAACGTCGCATGGTTGCCCGGCAGGTGTGATACCTTGCTGACGATCTTCAGCGTTCTTTCATTCATCGCCCTTATCAATTTCACTGAAAAAACAAAACTCACCGATTATTTCCTGCATCTCTTCTTTTTGATGCTCGCTCTATTCACTAAAGAGAGCGGCTTGTGCCTCATCGTCGCATCCCTTCTTTATGTACACTTGGTCCTCAAGAGGAAATGGTTTTGCTTCGAAGAAAATGTTTTGGTGGCCGGATGGCTTTTTGCGCTGACGTTATGGATCCTGATGAGACACATGGCCCTGGAGGATCACCCTCCGGTGAACGCCGCAAGAGTCTACGCCATGCTCCAATCCATGATGATGAATTCCATTGTCTTATTGCAGTATCTTGGAAGAATTTTTTTTCCTTTTCATCTATCCGTCTGGCCGACGATCCAAGATTCGCCCTGGCTCACCGGAGTAATCGCGTTTGCCTTGTTGGCAACAGCGCTGTTTTTGTCAAAAGAAGCAAGACCTGACAGAGTCCTGTTCGGAACAGCCTGGTTCGTTCTTTTCCTTATGCCAACGCTTACGGGACCGCATACCGGACCGGCAGCATGTTTTTTTAATTACAGAGTCTGCCTATCGATGCCGGGCATACTGATCCTTCTAGCGGAAACAGATGTAATGAAGCACTTTCATATCAAAAAAAAGCTTCCCATTTTCTTGATCTCTTGCGTGCTTCTATTTTATTCTTTAATAGCTGCGGAACACTCCTATGATTACAGGAATAGCGCTGCTTTCTGGAACAATGCGCGGGCAACCGCCCCTCATTCTTGGCGCGAGCCGTACAGTCTCCCGGTTCGTCCGGATCATTAATTCCATGGGCTACCGGAAGTCGAAAGCTTGTCGACCACCCTTTTTTATCCCCAAGAGCAGTCGCACTTACGCTGATTGCTCTTTTTTATTTTGGGGATGAAAATCAGAGGCGCTATCAAAAGTGTTAGCACTTTTGATAGTCGCTTTAATAAATCCGGATTGTTTGCACCCTTTTAACGACATATGACGCAAGCGCTTTTCGGACAATCAGATGCAATTAGAAAAATTCCAGCAAAGTCGGACTAAATTGATTTATTGTTCAACAATAGAACCCTGAGTTTCCCCCGACGGATAAGTTTTTAAATCGGTGAGATGCCCTATTCGTTGGGACAAATTTCGTTTAAAAATCGCCGAAATAATTTAGGGCAAATCCTCATCGAAACTTTTATCAACAAAAATATGACTCCAATGTTGCTGAATAAAATAATCGGCAAAAAAGACTCCAAATATCATGCAACACCACCAAACAAGAGACTGCACATCCATGGAGCGAGTGTAATGATGGGGATTATATAAAGGTAATCTGAAAATAAGAATGTTAGTACTAGCATTCCCACCATCCCCCCGACCACTAAAAAAGCGCTTTTATCAATTAAAAAGCCGTCCAAAACACTCAAAAACAGCTTATCACGAGGGACTTTTGTCGCAGTGATTTTGTGCGAGCAGATTGATCTCTTCACTCTCTTAAGATATTTCTTATAAAATAAAATTTTATTGTCTTTTAACCACGCCCGGCATAATTCGTTGGCATATTCTGATTGCTCGTAGTCATTGTAGAAATATCTTCGATAGCTGCCACTGTTGCGCCCTAAATGGGGGCTAATTTGTTTTTCTAAACCGCCATACTCCCAAAAAAATGAGGGGGCGGCTGATGTTGTAAAAAAACAAACTTTTCCATAGAGCGAGTTTGAACGGTCGAGCCATGGAGCCCAAGTCAGGGTAACTCCCAACGACATAGCGAATATAATCATTAACGCCCGTTTTAAATCCATCAAATTTCTAATTTTTTTATTAAGAAATTCAATAACAGGAAATAAAGAAATAAATAAAACGGGCGTTATGAAATGTTCCGCTCTATTTAAAAAAGTGAAGGCATATATGACTCCGGTTAGAAAGAACGAGAAAAAGCTCTTTTTTCGTAAAGCGAACAAAGGTCCAGCTATGCTCAAATAAGTGAGCATTTCCGCCACGCCTTCAGTGGCAAGTTTTAAGCTCCAGAATCAGCAAAGAACTATACATTGGCGCTGTGTAATACTCTTTGTTTCTCATTTGCTTGCGAAACGGCTGAGCGGATCAATTTTCATACTGCAATAGGCACATTGCGTCATTTACAACCCCCTTTAAGAACCGAAAATTAATTCGGAGACTGACCTGCCCCACTTAGTCGTAAAAATTATAGCCACCCTAAGGTTGATTGACTAGAAAAACTTAAATCTCTTTTCCGAAATTATTAAAACTTCCGCCGAAGAGGTGCGATCGAGAGCAAGAAACAATATAAAACTAGCAACGGCTGCGACGTTATAATTTTTCGCGCCAAGTTTGCTTTAAACAACTTTTTCGGTTTCGGAAAAGCAATATCGTGCGGTGGTTTCTATAGTTTTGAGGGGAAATCGGTCGGAAAGTATGTTACACTGAAATATAAATTTTTTGTATTGGCAAAATGTCAAATTAGATCTTAGGGGGAAAAGCGATGGCGCCTGGCCAAGGCCTTATATCTGTTGTCGTTCCCGTATTTAATGAAGAGGGCAACGTTGTCCCGTTGCATGAAGAAATCCTGGAAGCGGTCCGTAAAACCGGGTTGAATTTTGAGGTAATTTTTGTGGATGACGGTTCCACGGATAGGACATTGTTCGAACTTAAACAAATAAGACCGGTCAAGGTAGTGGTCTTACAGAGTCGTTATGGTCAGTCTTGCGCTTTAGATGCGGGCATTAAGAATGCGCGAGGCGACATTCTTGTTACCCTTGATGGCGATGGGCAAAATGATCCGGCAGCAATCCCGGCATTGCTAGAAAAACTCGATAAAGGTTATGATGCGGTTTGTGGCTGGCGGACAAAACGCATGGACCCTTTTGGAAAACGGTTTGTTGCCAAAGGAGCCAGGTTTCTGCGAAAGATTCTGGTTGACGACGGGATTCATGACGCTGGCTGTACATTGAGAGCCTACCGGCGAAAATGTTTCGCGGGAATGGATCTTTACGGCGGATTGCACAGAATGATCCCCGGGTTGTTGAAATGGCGGAGATTCAAGATCACAGAAATACCGCTTAATCATCGTTCCCGTTTATGCGGTTTTACAAAATATAACTGGACACGGATCTTCCATGGTTTCAGTGATATGATTTACATTTGGCTCTGGCGCAATCATTTCGTCCCTCTTTTGCGATCTCCAAAAAAATATTTAATTAAGGAAATCTATGCCCCGGATGCCTAAAAGCTCCATGGTAGCTTTGGCTATTGTCATACTTATAGCGTTTGGGCTCATTTGGTATCGGGTCAGTTCTCTCACGCCGCCTTGGAGCGATGAACCCCGGCATTTTTTAACAGCAAAAAGTCTGGCTGTTTTGGGGCAGCCCGTTTTATGGGACTTTTCCAAAGGCTATCCGTTAGAGATCCGATATACGCGCGGGATGGTGATCAACTATCCGTTGGCATTTCTGTATAAACATGGTTTTGTTCATCTGGCTTGGGCGCGGACTATCCCATTGTTTTTTGTACTGCTAACGATAGGGTTCTGGATCGTTTATTTCCGCTATAAAATCGCGCTAAATGCGACGGGAGTAGCCTTAGCAGCCATATTCCTCCTTGGGCAGCCGATGGTGCTGGAACAGGCTACCTTTGTACGCATTTACGCACCTTTGGGACTTGCTTTTAGTATCGTTTTGGCTTGTTTGTGGGAATTGAGATTTTCTTGGATTATGAAACAGAGGATGTCGTCAATAGGGTTTGCGGCGTTGTGTTTATTGGGCGTATGGATCCCGATAGTTGATTCGTGGCATGTAGCGCATTTACTACTGCTTTTGCCGGCATTGGTAATGCTGAATAGTTATGTGTGGAAATTTTGCGTTCGGTCCATACGTAAACCTGTGATGCTTTTGTTAGTTTTTGCTTTGCTGTTGCGGTTAGGCCCTGTAGTTATCGTTGCTTTAGCCAAATGGATCCCTCGTCTAGCCTGGGGCGTCGGGATCCATATTGACGCAGGGGCGTCCTATGATACATATTGGGATAATATATTCGGCTTGATCCGGTTCTTTCTGGCCGTTAATGTCATGCTTATTGGCTTGCGCTGGATTCACAATGATCCGGATAAAAGATGCGTTTCCCGTTGGCTGTACTTCGGCGGACTGGCATCCGGTGTTCTTTTAGGTTTGTTTGCTCCGCCCCACTATATATTTTATTCCCGGTACTTTTATCTTTCTGTTATTGCAACCACGGCAGGATTCGCCGGTATGTGCGTCCAGGAAAACCTCAAACCCCGTACTCAAATATTTTTGATAGCAGGATACCTGATTGCAAGCATTGCCATCAATTACGTCAATTTTAATTTTGATCGCAGTAATTCTCGCATGGCCATGGATTGGCTCAAAAGGAATATGGAGTCACGGGACGTTTTGCTTTCCTATAGTAATTTTCATGATCTTTACGGCGTAGAAGAGCTGACCGGGCCGAATACCTATATGCTGAAAGACGAGAATGTTGATCGGGTGATCAAATTTGTGTCGGCCCCCGGGGTTGGCCATGTATATTTTTTAATGGAAAATAATTATAAGTTCAAAAACCTCTTGTCTGAGGGAATCACGGGGCTTCGTCATTGGTCGGCGATGAATCGGCTCGTTGAATATTTACACTCGGATGTCTATGGCCGACCGGTGCTCAATGGCCTATGGGGGTGCGATCTTGAAATGTTCGAGCCCCATCAGGTTGTGATTGCTTTGAAAAATTTTAAAAAAAGGTCTCATCTCCCGCCGACACCCTTATGGCAGATGAATCCCTTTCAGAAAAATATTTTATAGTTAATTAATTCTTTTTTCTGGAGATTAGGCTGATGACATTATTAATGTATTTAAGCTATTATTTTTTTTCTCGTTCGCTGGACATCCGCCCGGCGCATCAAAAACTCATCTTCGCCGGGATCTTGACCTGCTCCCAAATCATCCTGACAGAAATGATCTTGGGCCTTGCTGGGTGTCTTTATTTGCCATGGCTGGTTCTCGTTAACGCGCTGATGACTTCCGGAGTATTTATATATGCTTTCTTTTGCAATAAGGAACGATTGATTCCATTTAAGCGAGAAGGACAGTTGTTATTAAACGGGGCGAAAAACGCCTTGTCTTTGGCCAATATGTTGTTACTTGCATTAGGCGGTTTTGTGTTTTTGTGGATGGCTGCCGCCGTCTATTGTCTCCCCCCCAGGACCTCGGATGATGCCGTTTATCATTTACCGGCGATTTATGAGTACATCCTTAACCATAAGATATTCTTGTTGCCGGTCACTATGGACGGTCATTTTGCTTTTCCGCAGAACGCGGAACTCCTTTTTATGTGGCCGGCTATTTTTTCTCATAGCCAGCAATTCGTCGAGGTCATCCAAGTGATAGTAGCTTTCTGGGGAGTAACCATCGTTTACGGTTTGGCCAGAGCGGTAGATACGGCACCCAAAACTTCTTTGTTCGTCGCGCTTTTATCTCTATTCACTCCGGTTGTGTTGGCTCAGATGGGAAGTAACTATATCGATGTCGTCACGGGGATCTTTTTCCTGGCAACTCTTTATTGGGCTGTCATGTTTTACAAAACCTCCCGCTGTATTTTCTTTTACGCGATGGCCTTGGCCGGCGGGCTTGTTTGGGGAATGCGGTACGATTCGATGGTTTTGTTTTTCACCTTATTTCCTTTTATATTTAAGGGATATCGTTCGCTCTCCCGCAAACACTGGATAGGGAGCATCACGGTTTTTTTGATCGCTGGCGGATACTGGTATTTCCGGAATTTTTTACTATTGAAGACGCCGGTTTATCCCCTGGATCTCGTCCAACGAGGCCTAGGAATATTTAATTCAAAATTTACCTCGCCGAATATGGCTGAGGTTTTCCATGATATCGGACCGAAGCTAAGGGCTTTATGGAAGGATGCCGGTTTGGGCTCATTGCATGGCGGCTATGGCTTGGCATTTTGGGGGGTCGCCTTGCCAGCATGGTTGTATATATTCGTGCGTTCGCTGGTCCGGAGAGACCGGCTGAGCCTTTTCCTGTCTTTGCCTCTTATGGTGGGCGTAGCCAAACTGATGCCTGTCCCGCTTAAGTGCTTTCAGTTTACCGGACGGTATTCGCTTTTTATCGTGGCTTTAGCTTTGGTTTCTTTGGGGCAGGTTCTCACGATCTTCAGTAAAGAAGTTTTTTTCGGGCGATCGGTGAAATTCGTCTGTATTGCTTTTGCTATGTTAAGCGTTGTTCATTTAAGTGCCGTCAATTACCCTGATTACCTGTTGGAAGAGCCTGTCAAAAATCTTATAACAGATCCATTCGCGACGGATGGATGTTATGCTGGAGCGTTTCCGAAATCATTAGTTAAAGCCTGGGTGCTTTTGGATTATTTGACTTTGAATGACCCGCACGGATTAAGCTGTTATGTCGCTATGCGCAAAGAAGGAACTTGCTTCCCCGCAGATAAAACCTGGGTTTCCCCTTTATACGGCACACATTTACAGAACCGTGTGTGGAATCTCCAGCGGGATCGATCGTTGCCACCCGATGCATTTTTATATTTTGGGCCGTTGGACCAATTGCATTACTTCGGCGACACCATTACGCCACAAAAGGTGAAGGTCGATCCGGATTATGCTCTGGTCATGCAGGGGGGAATGCCTCCCGTTTTGGTGTTCTTAAATAAGCGTATTCTGAGAGATATCAATATACAAAGGCGCCTTCAAGAAGCTCTCGGAGGTATACGGTGAATCTCAGAAAACAGGCCGTGGTTCTCTTATGCGGGATGGCCATTCTGACGGGTGTACAGTTATTTTGGAATGGCCCCAAATACATTCTTGGCTTTGCGAAATTTCCGATTGTGTGCCAACATCTGTGGAGATTGGCAGCAAATTTATTGCATATCCCTCTGGGGTCATAAATATGCTGAATGGAAAGAAGATCATCGTGGTCTTACCGGCCTACAATGCGGCGAAGACTCTTGAGAAAACTTATAACGAGATCCCCCATCCTGTGGTGGATGAAGTGATTCTGGTGGATGATTGTTCCCGGGATGAGACAGTGGCTGAAGCCCGTCGCCTAGGAATCCCAGTCATTATGCATGAGCACAATCTAGGTTACGGCGGTAATCAGAAAACATGCTACCGTGAAGCTCTGAAGCGAGGAGCGGATATTGTCGTCATGTTGCATCCGGATTATCAGTATTGTCCAAAACTAGTAACGGCCATGGCTGCTTTGATCACTTCGGATCTGTTTGATGTGGTGTTGGGATCACGGATTCTAGGGGGTTTTGCCCTAAAAGGAGGCATGCCGCTTTATAAGTATATCGCGAACCGATTTTTAACTGCCGCGCAAAATGCATTGATGGAACAGAAACTTTCTGAATATCACACTGGTTACCGGGCTTTCTCCCGTGAAGTGTTGCTGACGCTGCCATTAGAGAAGAATTCGAACGATTTTATTTTTGATAACCAAATGTTGACCCAGGCGTTATATGCGGATTTCCGAGTGGCGGAGATCACTTCGCCATGCCGGTACACAAAAGATTCTTCTTCCATCAACTTGATGCGATCGTTGTTTTACGGCGTCGGGGTCTTGATGGTCAGCCTGCAGTATTTTATCCATAAAAGAGGCTGGGCTAAATATTGCCTTTTTGACTTCTCAAGGAACAAATCCTCTTAGGTGATCGGACGGATAAGACCGGAACACGCGGTTCCCGACGGCGATCTTTAAAAAAAGTATGTTCCGAAGATTAATTTCAGATTACAATGTCGCCCGATTTGCTTGTTATTCTGAGATCGGCTTGACGGAGATTCGCCCATGCGCTAGCTCTGCGGGTTGTCCGACGTGCTTTCAGCCGTCAGCCATTTTTCTCGTTGCAATTGTTCAAAAGAAAATAAATCCATGACAAAACCCGTCGACCCTAAAGAAAAAACGTTTCTAACCCGGGTTGAGATCCTGAACCAGCGGATCCTGGAAGCCAAGAAACATGATCTTTACCCCTACATGCATTCTTCGGACGCCGTCGAAGGGGTCCATGTCACGGTCCACGGACGGCCGATGCTCCAATTCGCATCCTACTCCTATCTTGACCTCTTGGGTCATCCCAGAATCAACGCCGCCGCAAAGAAAGCCATTGAAGAATTCGGGACGGGCACGCATGGCGTTCGCTTCCTTGCGGGGACCACCCGGGTCCACGTTGAACTTGAAAAAAAGATTGCCTCTTTTAAAAAAACTGACGCAGCCGTTGCCATCGCTTCGGGCTATGGCGCAAACTTCGGAACGATCTCCTCCCTGCTCGGACGCCACGATGTGGTCATTTCCGACAAGATCAATCACGCGAGCATTGTCGACGGTTGCATCCTGTCACGGGCCCAATTCATCCGTTTTGAACATAACGATATGGCTTCCCTTGAAAAAGCTCTTGGCGAAGCCCCCAAGAAAGGGACCAAGCTTGTGGTGGCAGACGCCGTCTTCAGCATGGATGGCGACATCATCAACCTTCCCGAAATGATCCGGCTTTGCCGGAAATTCAAGGCGCTTCTCATGGTCGATGAGGCCCACTCGCTTGGCGTTCTCGGGAAAAAAGGTCACGGCATCGAAGAACATTTCGGGATCGATCCCGCAGAGGGTCTCATTGATATTAAAATGGGAACATTGAGTAAAACCATCCCGAGCATCGGAGGTTACATCGCCGGAAGCACCAAACTCATCAACTATTTGAGACATTCCATCCGGCCCTTTATTTTTTCGGCCGCGCTTCCTCCCCCTGCGGCTGCCGCGGCCAAGACCGCCTTTGAAGTCATCGAAGAGGAACCTTGGCGGGTCGAAAAACTTCACAAGAACGCGGATTATTTTCTTAAGACCCTTCAGGCCCGGGGCTTTGACACACTCAAGAGCCAGACCGCGATCGTCCCGATCGTGATCGGGGACGAGGCCAAGGCCCTGGAAATGACACGCCTCGCAAGAAACGAAGGGATCTTTATCGTACCGATCCTGCCTCCGGCGGTACAGCCCAACACCACCCGGATTCGCGCGACCGTAACCGCGGGACATTCGCTCCAGGAGATCGACCGCGCGATTAACACGTTCGAGAAAATTGCAAAATCCCTCGGTATCTTGCGCTCCTAGTTTTTAAAAAACACCGGATACGATTATGGCAAAAGGGTACGTATTAATCACCGGCGCTTCGGAAGGCATCGGCCGTGAGTTTTCCAAGATTTTTGCCAAAAATGGTCATTCCCTTGTCCTCGTCGCCAGGAACCAAGCCCGTCTGGATACACTCGCCAAGGAACTAAACACGATTGGTTGCGTGGACGTAAGGACGATCTCAAAAGATCTGAGCCACCCCACGGCCGCAGAAGAACTAAAGGCCGCGATCGATGATCAAAAGATCGCCATTGAAATTTTGGTGAACAATGCCGGTTTTGGCGTTCACGGCCCTTTTCCTGACACCGATTGGAAGACCACCGAGAACATGTTAAACCTTAACATGATCACCCTGACCCATTTAACGCGTCTTTTTCTTCCTGAGATGCTCCGAAAAGGCTGCGGTAAAATCCTTAACGTAGCGTCCGCGGCCGCCTTCCAACCCGGCCCCCTTATGGCCTGCTACTTTGCCTCCAAAGCTTACGTGCTTTCCTTCACCGAAGCGCTTTCGGAAGAGCTTCGAGGGACCGGTGTCACGGTCACAGCTTGTTGCCCCGGCCCCACACGGACACAGTTCCAGAGACGATCTCACACGGAAAATATCCGCGAGAATTCTTTTGCGATGGAAGCCGCACCTGCGGCCCGCGCAGCTTATCGCGGACTTATAAAAGGTAAGCGCCTCGTGATCCCCGGATTCACGAACAGGTTATTGGCCATCTTAGTTCGTTTCTTCCCCAGAAGACTCGTAATCAAGGTGACACGTTTCCTCGAGGAAAACAATTAATTTAAAAGCCCGCTCTCTATCAAAAACCCCTTGCAAATTCATCACGCATCGGTAAACTTCACCCCGTACTGATAATTCAAATCCTCTATATAAAAGGGGTTAGATCCATGGCAACGCCGCTTGAAAGATGGGTAGCAGAACAGGCCAAGCTGACCAAGCCTTCCAAGATCCACTGGTGCGACGGCACGGAAGCTGAGGCAAAAAAACTGATCGAGATCGGCATCAAGGAAGAGCAGATCGACGGTCATCCCGTTTTTCAAAAACTAAGTGACAAGCATTGGCCGAACGTCTACTACCACCGCTCACATCCCAATGACGTCGCCCGCACCGAACAGCTGACTTTCGTCTGCCATCCGGACAGAGAAACCGCAGGCCCGAACAACAACTGGATGGACCCGAAAGAAGCCAAGGAAAGGCTCACAAAACTTTTTGACGGCTGCATGAAGGGTCGCACGATGTACGTCATGCCTTACATGATGGGCCATCCCAAATCCCCTTACGCCAAAGCCTGTGTCCAGATCACCGACAACTCCTATGTCGCCGTCAGCATGCGCATCATGACCCGTATGGGAAAAGAGGCGCTCGACCGCATCGGAAACTCTGAAAATTTCGTCCGAGGTCTCCATTCGGTCGGGGATCTCAATCCCGAACGCCGCTTCATCATGCACTTTCCACAGGAAAACCTTGTGTGGAGTTTCGGTTCGGGTTATGGCGGCAATGCCTTGCTCGGCAAGAAATGCTTTGCTCTCCGCATCGCCTCTTGCATGGGGCAAAAAGAAGGCTGGCTTGCCGAACACATGCTCATCATGGGGATCGAAGACCCCAAAGGCCAGGTCACCTACATCGCGGCGGCTTTTCCCTCGGCTTGCGGGAAAACCAATCTCGCCCTGATGCAATCCTCTCTTCCAGGATATAAAATCTGGACCCTGGGCGATGATATTGCGTGGCTGAACATCGGCCCCGACGGACGTCTCTATGCCATTAATCCCGAGGCCGGATTTTTCGGGGTTGCGCCGGGAACCTCACTAAAGACAAACCCGAACATGATCAAAACGCTGAAGAATGATAAGTTCTTCCCCACGCTTTACACGAACACTGCTATCGACAATGACGCGAATGAACCGTGGTGGGAAGGCCTGGACGGCGCCGTTCCGAAGAGCGTCACAGACTGGCAAGGTCAGACTTGGGACCTTTCCAAAGGAATTAAGGCCGCGCACGCGAACTCCCGATTCACCGTATCGATCTTCAACTGTCCTACGCTTTCCAGGGAATTCAATAACCCCCAGGGCGTCCCGATCTCAGCCATTATCGTGGGCGGTCGTCGCAGCAAATTGATCCCGCTGGCAATGGAAGCCCTCAACTGGCAGCACGGCGTTTTCCTCGGCACCCGGACGGGCTCCGAGACCACCGCGGCGGCCGCGGGACAGGTCGGCGTGATCCGCCGCGACCCGATGGCCATGCTTCCCTTCTGCGGTTACAACATGGGCGACTATTTCGCCCATTGGCTCGATGTCGGGAAAAAACTCAAACATCCGCCAAAAATTTTCTCCGTCAATTGGTTCCGCACCGACGAAGCCGGCAAGTTCATGTGGCCGGGCTTCGGTGAAAATATCCGCGTGATCAAATGGATCATCGACAGAGTTCAGGACAAGGTGGCCGTGAAGGAAACAGCCCTCGGACTTCTTCCGGACTTGAAAGACCTCGATCTGTCGGGGCTTAATATTCCCCGCGAAACCCTGGCGAAACTCTTCGCGGTGAATCCTTCGGAATGGGCCACAGAGCTCCAGAATATTGAGAAATATCTGGTCCAATTCGGATCCCATACCCCGGAAGCGATCTGGCAGGAATACCGCGCTCTCGCGGAAAAACTCCAGTTGCCTACCGAAAGGTAGACTACAGACCCGAGCAGAAACTCGCCCCAAGAAAGAGGAATAGGGTGAAGGGTTTTTAGCTGTAGACTTCAGTCTGGGGTCTAAACAATGGCTTCGCCATTTTTTTAGACGCTAAAGTATTTCGCCTGCGGGTGATGGACGATAATGGCTGAAGTGGATTGCTCCGGCGCCATTTGGAAGGTTTCGCTTAACTTGATTCCGATCTTCTCCGCCGGAAGAAGCTGGAAAAGTTTAGCCTGGTCCCCAAGATTCGGACACGCCGGATATCCAAAGCTGTAACGCGAACCCTGATACCCCTGCCGGAAGATCTCATCTTTGGTTCGTTTGTCCTGCCTATCGATCCCCAGATCACGGCGGATCAGAAGATGCGTGTACTCAGCCAAGGCTTCGGCTACCTCCACGGAAAGTCCGTGAAGATAAAGATATTCCGTATATTTATTCGCCTTGAAAAGTTTCTGCTCGGTTTCGCTGGCGCGCTTGCCCACGGTCACCGCGTGGAAAGCCACGACATCGAGATCACCGCCCTTGGGTCTAAAGAAATCCGCGATACACTGATAAGGTTCCCGGGATTGCCGCGGGAATGTAAACCGGGTCAATTCAGTCTGAGCGGATCCGTCCAGCACCACGAGGTCATTCCCTTCGGAGTAACATTTGAAAAAGCCATAGATCACCTTCGGCTCCAGGATCTTCTCGTGAACCGTCTGGGCTTTAAATCGCTCAAAAATGGGTTCTACATTCTCCTGAAGATAAAGTTCGAACTCTCGCGGAGTCCTGTCCCCTTGCTTGAACTGCCACTGAGCCCGGTAAAGCGCGATCTTGTTGATCCACGGGAACACGTCCTGCATCCGGAGATTCTTGAGAATCTGGTAGCCAAAGAAAGGCGGCTTGGGAATAGGATTATCCCGGTGGACATGAAATGACGGCCCCTTCACACCATTCGAAGTCCTGGGATGTGGAGAAACACCCTTCAGCGATGGAACCGGCATGGCCGGCTTGGAGGTTTCGACCTCTTGCTTTTCCGGTGCCGGAGCTTCGGGCTGGGAGATCTTGACCTCTTCTTGTTTCGGAGTCGAACCCGTTTTGATCGCTTCCATAATCTTGAGACCGGAAAAAGCATCGCGCCCATAATGGACCGGGCCCTGATAAACCTGCGCAAGATCACGTTCCACGAAACGCTCCGTGAGCGCCGCACCTCCGCAGATCACCGGGAGCTTGATGCCCCGCCGGCTCATTTCCTCAAGATCTTCTTTCATGACAAGGGTCGATTTCACCAAAAGTCCGGAGAGTCCAATCGCATCCGCCTGGTTTTCGATCGCGGCCTTCACGATCGCATCGACCGGTTGTTTGATGCCGATATTAAAAACCTTGTAGCCGTTATTAGTAAGAATGATATCGACCAAGTTCTTCCCGATATCATGGACATCGCCCTTGACCGTCGCAAGAACGATCCGGCCGCGGTCCTGGCCTTCTTTTTTTTCCATGAACTTTTCCAGATAACCCACGGCTTTTTTCATCACCTCCGCCGATTGAAGTACAAAAGGAAGCTGCATCTTACCGGCGCCAAAAAGCTCCCCGACCACCTTCATGCCGCCCAGAAGGAACTCATTGATGATCTCAAGCGGCTTGTATTTCTTAAGGGCCTCATCAATGTCCGCCTCAAGACCGTCCGCGCTTCCATCGAGAATGTGGTTTTTCAGGATCTCCTCGATCGTCCCGGCTCTCTCGCGGGGGGCTTCGACCGTTCCCTCTTTCTTCGAAAAATGCGCGATATATTCCTGCAAAGGATCTTTGCCGTCGACCCACTTGTTATGAAGAAGCCGTTTCGCGGCCTCGAGGTCCTCCGCTGCGATCTTAAAAAGCGGCACGATCTTTTTGGCGTGGACGATCGCGGCATCGAGTCCCGCCTCCACGCATTCGTGCAGGAAAACGCTGTTCAAAACCTGCCGAGCATGCGGCGCAAGACCGAACGAGATATTGCTGATCCCGAGGATGGTATGAACCCCTGGAAGTTCTTTTTTAAGACGGCGGATAGCCGCGATCGTCTCGGGCGCCGCGTTACGGAATTCTTCGCTGCCGCTCCCGATCGTAAAAGTCAACAGATCGAAAAAAAGATCTTCCGACCGGATGCCGTATTGCTGGGTCACGATCTGATAAATGCGCTTCGCGATACGGAGCTTTTCCTCCCGCGTCTTCGCCATGCCTTTTTCGTCGATCGTCAAGGCAACCAACGCGGCCCCATATTTTTTCGCCATGGGACAGATCTTGCGCAATCGCTCGCCGCCGTCCTCGAGGTTGATCGAATTGATGATGGGTTTCCCCGCGACATGCTTGAGAGCTTCTTCGATCACCGCGAATTCCGTTGAATCGATCATCACCGGCACCGTCACCTGTTGGTTGAAAAGGCGGATTGCTTCGGCTATGTCCTTCTTTTCGTCGCGGCCGACATAGGCCACGCAAAGATCCACAAGATGCGCGCCTTCTTTCACGGCTTCGCGCGCCACCCCTACAAGCGCGTCATAATCTTCACGTTCCAGAAGCTGTTTGAATTTTTTACTGCCATTGGCGTTTGTCTGCTCCCCTATCAAAAGCGGCCCGGGACTCTGCTTGAAAGTCGAAATCCCATAAAGACTCGCGCAGGCCGGCTCGTGCTTAGGCGTTCGCTTCTTGGGAACGCATTTCCCCACTCGGTCCACAACGGCTTTTAAGTGTTCGGGAGTCGTGCCGCAACACCCTCCCACGATGGAAACGCCGAATTCTTTGACAAAACGCTCGTGAAAATCCGCAAGCTCCTGGGGCGTCAGGTGATAATGGGCCGCGCCACCGACATTTTCCGGAAGTCCGGCGTTGGGAAGCACCGAAATATGTTTGACGGAATTCTCGCAAAGCGCGCGCACATGCTCTGTCATCTCCGCGGGGCCGGTGGCGCAATTGATCCCGATCACGTCGACCGGGAACATCTCAAGCGTCGCGATCAACGCCGCGACATCGGTCCCCAAAAGCATGGTTCCGGTCGATTCAAAAGTGGCCTGAGCCATGATCGGAAGGCGCTTGCCGATCTCCTTGAAATATTCCACCGCCGCGATAATCGCGATCTTGGTCTGCAATAGGTCCTGACAGGTTTCGATCAAGAGCGCATCGACCCCGCCGGCCAGAAGCCCCTTGTACTGTTCTTTGTAGGATTGCTTGAGTTCCTCAAATCCGATATGCCCGAGTGAAGGAAGCTTGGTCCCAGGGCCGACAGAACCGATGACAAAGCGGGGGTGGTCCGGTGTGGAATATTTCTGGGCCAGGTCCTTGGCAAGACAGGCGGCCTTTTCATTAAGCTCCACCACCCGTTCTTCCAGTCCGTATTCCGCCAAGACGATACGGTTCGCGCCGAACGTGTCGGTCTCAATCGCATCGCAACCGGCTTTCAGGAAACTTTCATGGACCTGGCGGATAGCGTCAGGCTTGGTGATGACCAGGTATTCATTACAGCCGTCCTTCCCGCCGAAATCCCCGGAGGTCAGGTTCTGCGTCTGAAGATTGGTCCCCATGGCCCCGTCGAGGACGAGAACCTTTTCATTGAGTCGTTTCAGGAATGGATGAGCCATAGGGGGGATATATTAACACGGGAAACACAGAACGTGGAATGGGAAACGAAAAAAATGAAAGGGACAGTCTCTCGGAGCGGTTGCCTAGCAACTCATGTTCAACGTGAAATGAAATTGGGATTTTCCGCCTTCAGTGACCGGCTCACTCATCGAGAACCCTATTTCTGCCATTTAGGCGATATGTGATCTGCCCGAGCTAAAGGTTTTTCAGGCTGAAAAGGTTTGTAGAAATCGCCCTGAACCGGAAGCCTCAGACGTGTCAGGAGCCTGGAAACAAGCAGGGCTTCGGCATCCCGCCAGTGGGTCTCATCTTTATCCCTCCCGCGCACATGGAAACTACCCCCCGCGACCATGTCATGACCGCCGGCCTCCTTGCGGTCGTCAAAAATATCGCGAAGGATCTCCGGAGTTTCATCCGTCAACCGGTTGCTGCGTAAAGAAACGTGCAGTTTATCCTTGTAGCGCCCCGTACAAAGCGACCGCTCCATCCCCTTGTAGGTCAGGAGAAAATCCGCGATCTCGGAGACCAGGTCCGGATGCTCCACCTTTCCGAGATGCGATACGATCACACCGCGGAACGCGCGCGCGCCCTGAAGTCCGTGGTTCAGCGTACTGAAAAATTTCTTGGATTTCGGAGGATTCTGGATACGGATCAGGGCCCGCATATCGCAAAGCGGCAGAATATCCAGATAGGTCTGAATGATGTCGGCGCGGTGCGCCCGGTAGAGATTGAGCGTGTCCGAAAGGATCCCGTAAGCGAGCGCGGTCGCGACCCGTTTCGGGATCTCAAGGCCGCTCAGGAGCAGGGCCTGCGCCAGGATCACACTCGTGGCGCCGCAATCCGGATCGATAATGGCAAGTTCCGCGAGCGGACGTTTCACGTACGGGTGCTGGTCGATCACCAGTGTCACTTTTTTGTTCCGAGGGTAGGGATTATTCTCAAATTCGGGCTGGGTATCGATCAGCGCGGCATGCTCATAACTTCGGATGTCCGAAGGACGGAACTTGTGGATCGGGACCTTGAGAAGGTCGACCATCGCCCGGTTCTCCACGCGGCCAATGATCCCCTTGTATACGATCCTCGATTTGGTCTCATAGAGGCGTTCCCCAAGATATTGGAGTGCCATCGCCGTCGCGATCGCGTCCGGGTCCGGGTAATCATGCGTCACGATCAAAAGGGGTGAAATGGAATTTTTTTTCTTTTCGAGGAACCGGAGCAGTTTTCGTCCGTGATGGGCCGCCACATGAACACTGGCAAGCCGCGCCTTAGGCGCCTGCTTTTTATTTTTAAGCTTGGGAGAAAGCGCCATAAGGATCTTGGGGGGATCGTTTCAGGATTTCTTTTTTTGAGAAAGGGTCAGAAGCCATTTCTGGAACGGCGGGTACTCGCGCAGGGGCTTCAGGTCCGGGTCTTTTTCAAGATGCCTCAGGTCCATAAATCCGAGGCGGACCGCCCGCCTGAGCGCCGTCAGGGCCTTCGCGGTGTAGCCGGAAAGGACATAACTGCAGGCAAGATTATAGTGGACCACCGGATCGTCCTGGCAAAGAAAAGCCAGCCGCTTGTCGATCTCAAGGCCTTTTTCGAAAAGGCCCCGGCGTGTATAGGCCTCGGCGAGCGGGGCCAGGGCGTCAATGTAATTGGGACGGTGTTTCAGCACGCCTTCGAGAAATGAGATCTCAAAATCCAGATCATTCGGTTTCATGGATGCATAATACCTTATCTAATGAAAAATGCAAACGGTCCCAACTTTTATTTTTTCGATGGGTGTTGGGACGGCCATTGCGTCACCGCCCCCTTCCTCCGACATCCCGGGTGTGTGTTTAGGGTTATGCCGAAGCGGAGACCTCGCGGGCCGCGGCGGCAATATGCTGTAAAAATTCTGCAACGATGGCAAAGCCCTGCCCTCTCCGAAATGCGGCCGAGGCAAACAGATCAGGCAAGGCCTGCCCAAAAGTTGTCGCGTTGATATCAGAAGTCGTAGTTGTCGCGAAATAGCGAGACAACGCCGGAAGAAGAAGAATGCTGTATTCCTTGGGAATTTCGGTCCGGACGATGCGCTGCCATACGATATTTTTAGGGTTCAGGGTCCCGTCCGGGAAAAAGACGCCGAATCGGTCCTTAAATCGCGGATTTGAGAATACATTCCGGTCAAGTTCCGCGGCGACGTCTTCCGCCCTCTTATCTCCCACAAAGTAAACCCCGCGGGTCATTCCACGTCTCGAAAGTTCGGTTTTTAAACTCTGAAGTTCGGGCCTGTTCTCCGAGACAAGCGTGATCTTGTAATTCTCCGCCGTGATATCCCCCGCTGCTTCAAAACCCTTTTGGACAGTTTCGATAAAACGAATAAGCCGGATTTTCATTTCGGGAGAGTAGAAAATAACCGGCGCAAGGGCCGTCACTTGTTTTGTGCGGATCGCCGTCCCAAGTGTTTCAAGTGATTTTCTAAAAAGTCGATCAGCCCGCTCATCGAACTGCGCGCGGCTGAGCTGCCCTCGCGCCATGGCCTTTGCCAACGCTTCATAAGAATTCGCCGAAACCTGCCCTTCTCCAAGGATCTCCGCCGCGGCCGCGATCGGGAGCCATTCCTCGAACGTTTTCCTGAGTCCTACAACCGTCCTCTCCATGTCCTGAGCTGCCATTTCCGCAAAACGACGCAGCTCATTTTGTTCAATCCGGCTTGTCGGTCTGCCATCTACCACCGCCCTCACGATTGGCGCATAGGCATCCCTATTCCAAAGCCAGGTTCTAGAGCCTGGTTCTAGAACCTGGTTTTGAATTTTGACGGTTGGGGCGGTTATACTAGCATCTGCTTTTTTTGACTTTACCGCTGAGGGCTGAAGACTGACGACTGAAGGCTGCGCACGCACCTCGGAGCGACGGCCTTCGGCCGAGACTGCAGACGGCAGACCAGAGACCACAGGAATTGCCGTTGCTACAGTCTTCGGTCGGCGGTCTTTAGTCTGGGTTCCAAGCACCTCGGAGGGGGTGCGGTAAATACCATATTTCGGATGGATGAGCGGCCGGAAGCCAACGGGTCGATAACCATCATTCGAATCTAGATTTTCAATCGGCTCAATCACAACAAGTCCTTCAGGGCGCGTTATCGCGCCAAGCTGCACAAAAGCCTTTTCATCCTTTGCTGTCGGATATCCATAACTTCGATGCCAATAGCTTTGGGTATCCGATAAAGCATTCCAGCGAAAATTATTTCTCGAAAACGTAATATCGGCC